>Ga0315909_10000408_pt1 | contig 58030 bp, 73 predicted proteins | sample LakEriMetagenome_11_FD_203527 | JGI IMG/M metagenome (GOLD analysis project Ga0315909, IMG submission 203527) | Freshwater fungal communities from buoy surface, Lake Erie, Ohio, United States - Buoy 2 MA125 | ecosystem: Environmental > Aquatic > Freshwater > Lake | place: USA: Lake Erie, Ohio... | reverse complement strand
TAAGTTAGCACCAGATACCGCACCGAATGAACCAGACCAAGTTCCACTAGTAATTGTACCAACAGAAGTTAGGGAAGATCCAGTAACACCAGAACCTAATGTTGTAGCTGATAGAACTGATGTTCCATTAATCTCATAAACTTTACCACTAACTAAGTTAAAGTCTTCAGAAGATGTCCAACCAATTGATGACCAAGTAATAGTTTTATCCGTGGCACCTTTAAGAGTAATACCACCGCCATTGGCAGTAACATCAGTTGGAGAAGCAACAGATCCCAGCTCGATGTTAATATCATCAACAGTAATAGTGGTAGCATTAACAGTAGTAGTTGTACCATTTACAGTCAAGTCACCAGTAACAACTAATCCATTATTGACTGTAGTTGTACCAGTTGCTGCGCCAATAGAAAGAGCAGTTGCTGCTCTGGCAAAGTTCACTGTTGTAGCAGTCGTATTGATAAGATCAAACGAAGTGCTTGGTGTAGTTAGTGATGTTGTAATCGCTGGACTGGTACCAAATACATTGGCTCCAGTTCCTGTCTCGTCTGTCAATAATGCAGCAAGGTTGGCAGAAGATGGTGTAGCTAAGAATGTCGCAGCACCAGTAGCAAGACCAGAAACACCAGTAGAAATAGGTAAACCAGTAGCATTAGTTAATGTTACAGATGTTGGAGTTCCTAGTATTGGAGTTACTAGTGTTGGACTAGTATTAAATACTAAAACACCAGAACCTGTTTCATCTGGAACTGCTGCAATCATTTGTGCAGAAGTGGCAGTGAATGTATTATTCGCTAAGTTAATTGTTTTATTTGTAAGAGTGTCTGTTGTAGCTTTACCAACCAGCGTATCAGTGGCAGCGGGTAACGTGAGTGTACCAGAAGCAACTGAGTGACTAACAATTACTGTAGAGCCAGAAGTAGACCCCGAGAAATGTTGGTTTGGTGTAATTAGACCATTTTTTACTATGAATTCGTTTGCCATCCCGTTTCCCTATCCACGGAGAGTTATAGATTAAACAACAATTGTTGTTCTCGTGATATTTATTGTTGCAGAGGTAGCTGAACCCATTGTTACTAGTAGTCTAGCATTACCTGCGCTAATGTCTGTCGTAAATGTTCCTAAAACACCATTAGTATTCATAACAGCATATTCAGCCATAGTAGTCGTTGTTCCATTATGGATAACTAGAATTTCTGAGATTTGATAGTTAGATCCTTGTGTGATCTGAACTATGTATTTTGCAGAACGATAAGTCGCTACTGCGAAAGTATCTACTGCAGTTTGCGCAGTAGCAGTTAATGTTGCCTGAACTACTGTGTGGTTGGCAATGTTAGTTGCGCCAGAGTTTTGATCAATAGAAAGTTTAGAAACAATCTTATTATTAACAGTAGTTGTACCAGTTGCTGCACCAAGAGTCAGAGCAGTAGATGCGCCAAAGGCATTTACTGTAGTAGCAGTGGTGTTGAAAATATCCATCGATGCGCTACCAGCAACAATGCTAGTAGTAATCGTTGGGCTAGTACCAAATACTAATGCACCAGAACCAGTTTCATCTGAAATAGCAGTAGCTAGTTGAGCAGAAGTAGCAGTTAATGTATTGTTCGCTAAGTTGATACTCTTATTTGTTAAGGTGTCAGTAGTTGCACGACCAACTAGAGTATCAGTAGAAGTTGGTAGAGTCAGTGTGCCAGTATTACTAATAGTACTGATAACTGGAGCAGTTAGTGTTTTATTCGTTAATGTTTCTGTACCAGCCAGAGTAGCCAGTGTGCCAGTAGTTGGTAATGTTAAAGTAGTTGTAGCAGTTGCTGTAAAGGTGCGAGCAAATGCGCCAGCATGAGTAACATTACCTGCCAGTGTTAATGTATTTGATCCGTTGTTTACGCCAGTGCCGCCATAAGTAGCACCAATTAACGTACCTTGCCATACACCAGTACCAATAGTACCAACAGATGTTAATGAAGAGCCAGTAACACCAGAGCCAAGAGTTGTAGCAGAAAGAACTGAAGTTCCATTAATCTCGTATTGTTTACCAGTAACAAGGTTAAAGTCTTCAGAAGAAGTCCAACCAATACTAGACCAGTTAATAGTTTTATCAGTTGTACCTTTAAGTCTAATACCACCGCCATTGGCAGTAACATCAGTAGGCGAAGCGACAGAACCTAATTCAAATTCAATATCATCAACAGAAGTTACTGTTGAATTGATTGTAGTTGTTGTTCCATTAACTGTCAAATCGCCAGTAACAACTAATCCATTTCTAACAGTTGTAGTACCAGTTGTGGCACCAATGGTAACTGCAGTTCCTGCAGCAAACAACGCTGGAGATGTTGGCGTAGCAAAGAACGAAGTTGCGCCAGCAGTAGCATCAACAGATGTGAGACCAGCGATAGTAGTACTAGAAGCACCCAATGAAATTGCAGTAGTACCAACAGTAACAGAACTGTTAGCTAAGTTAGCGTTAGTGATACCAGCAGTACCAGAAAGGTTACTGTTAGTTAGTCCGCTGATAGTGTTAGAACCTGCAGCGATAGTTTTGTTCGTTAATGTATCTGTAGTAGCACGTCCAACTAATGTATCAGTAGAAGTTGGTAAAGTTAATGTGCCAGTATTAACGATAGTTCCAATTACTGGAGATGTTAATGTTTTATTAGTTAATGTCTCAGAACCAGCTAGAGTCGCCAGTGTGCCAGTAGTTGGCAGAGTAACTGCAGTATTTGCGATAGCGGTAAAGGTTTGTGTAAATGCACCAGCATGCGATACGTTACCAGCAACAGTGATTGTGTTTGAACCATTATTAACACCAGTACCACCATAAGTTGGAGCAACGATAGTACCTTGCCATACACCAGTACCAATAGTACCAACAGATGTAAGAGAAGAACTAACAACTCCAGTACCAAGACCAGTAGCTGATAACACTGCAGTGTTATTAATCTTAAAGGATTTACCTGTTGCTAAGTTTAAATGTTCTGAAGATGTCCAGTTAGTATTTGTATTATCCCAAACAATTGTCTTATCAGTTGTACCTCTAAGAGTAATACCACCACCACTAGCATTAGCATCAGTAGGAGAAGCAACTGAGTTTAATTCAAGGTTTGGATCATCAACAGTATAAGTTACTGAGTTAACAGTAGTCGTAGTTCCATTAACTGTCAAGTTACCAGTAACAACAGTATTAGCATTGTTAATCGTCAGAGTACCAGTTGCAGCACCAATAGAAATACTAGTTGCAGCACCGCCAATATTAAGAGTAGTTGCAGTCGTGTTAAACACGTTCATCGTAGACGAACCTGTAACAAGAGAAGTTGTAATTGATGGACTGACTAAAGTTTTATTAGTTAGTGTCTGCGCTGCAGTTAATGATGCTAGAGTATATCCACCAAGAGTATATCCATCATGGATTCTAGGTACATTATTTGTAACATCAAATACGAGTTCACCAACAACTCCTGTGAAGGCATCGTTCTGGGTAGATGTTCCTCTTCTTAATTGTATTTGGATCGCCATTAAAAATTTCCTTGTTTATAATTAAGAGACAATTACTCTATCAGTAACTCTTCTCCAGTTTGTGCCATCGGAGAATGCTATAACTGCGCCTCCAGATTCATTTGATACATATAACATTTGACCAGGATTTTGACCTGTTGGTAATGTAGAAATAGTGTACGAAGGTAAAACAAATTCATCTGGATAGATATTGCCTGATGTGAAAGTACCCCAGTTATAAGTGGTAGATACTGCATCTATAAGAGCACCCAAGTCACCTATACTAGTTACTGCTTGAGTAACTAGTCCTAAATCTTGACTATATGAAAAATTTGCTGTCTGGGACGCTGACACTAATGAGTTAACATCAATAAAAGAAAGCTGCCCAGTTCCATTAGTTGACATTACATAATTTAAAACACCATCAGAAGTAGGTAAAGTATATGCGTTATTAACCTTTACCGAAGCTGCATTTAATGCACCAGCTACACCAAGCCCACCTGCTAATTTTAATGCACCTGTAGTAGTAGATGTAGAGGCAGTTGTATCAGAAAAAGTAATTGAACCAGAGAACGTACCAGAAAGCGCACCACCATTTATAGATGGTGATGTGAGAGTTTTATTTGTTAGAGTTTGTGTGCCGTCTAATGTAACGACAGTGACGATGGAATCTGTGCCACCTGGAGATTTTTTGAAGAATAGATTACCATCATAAGTGTTTAATGCAAGTTCTCCCAACGACAAGTCAGTCGTTGCTGGATTTTTGCTCTGCACAGCAGAGCGTTTTATTAAAACCTTATTAGCCATTATAACCTATTCTATCTAGAAAATGACGCCAGTATATACTGGGAGGGGGAATTTCACCCCATCAATTATTTAGCGTTACTTTAGTAAGTGCCGCCATCAATGTTAAACCCATCAAGAGTTGAAGTTGCTGCACCAGCACCAGTAATATTAGTTCCAATAAACATTGCTTTGGCAACTGACAACCCACCAGAAAGAACAACAGCAGCAGTTCCAACAGCAGAAGCATCGGTAGTTGATGTGAATGTTACTGCACCAGAAGCAGATAAAGTAGTTGCAGCAACAGAACCAGCGAATGAAGAAGCAGTAATTGTTTTATTGCTTAAAGATTCAGTACCAGCTAAAGTGGCAAGAGTACCAGTTGTTGGTAGAGTTACGTTAGTGGCAGCAGTAGAAGTTAGCGTGGTAGCAAATGCACCAGCAGTGATTAAACTACCACCAGAAACAATAGTAAGAGTACCAGTTGTGCTAGTGATTGTTAATCCATTAACTGTTTTATTAGTTAATGCTTCAGAACCAGCTAGAGTTGCTAGAGTACCAGTTGTTGGTAATGTAACAGAAGTATTGGCAGTAGTTGTAAGACCAAGTGTATGTGCACCAGTATGTGTAAAACTACCACCAAGAGTAATTGTCTTACCAGAGTTATTTACTCCAGTACCACCGTATTGACCAGCAACAATAGTACCTTGCCACACACCAGTACCGATAGTACCGAGAGTGGTGATAGAAGATTGACCAACATAAGTTGATGCAATGTCAATACTATCTGTATTGACAGTAATACGATCAGTAGTACCAACTGCATCAATAGTGTTACCAGACTTAGTTAAACCAGCACCAGCAGTAATTTGACCAGCACCAGAGAACTGGCTGAACGTAATACCTGTAGTACCAATAGTAATAGCAGTATTATTAGAAACTACATAACCATTATCTGCCTGAGTAGTACCTTCTTCAACGAAGAAGAATGTTCCTGGAGAAACCTCAGTTCCTGGAGAGTTATCGAAATCCGTGGCACGAGTAAGTACCCAGTTTGTAGATACAGTACCGACTGTTGTAACAGTGTAAACACCATTTTGTAGTGCAGATGCTTGATCTTTAATAAGAACACGATCGCCAGAGGCAAGAGCAATAGAGTCCAGAGTTAATGCAGCTTGAGTACCAGCGTTGGTTAACGTAGCACCAACACCAGCAGTGCCGTTAGAATATGTAACAGTCAATGCCGCAGTAGAAGCAGCACGAACAGATGCTTTAACGTCAAGACCATTAGACATGGCATCAACGTATGCCTTAGTTACTAAGTCTTGTGCTTGAGTAGGATCAGCAGCGTTACCAACACGTTTACCACCAACATCAACGATACCAGTACCAGTTGGAACTAAGTTTACGTTATTGTTACCAGCAGCGGCAGTGAATGTTAAAGCAGCAGTGCCAGTTATAGATCCGTTAGTAGTACCAGTACCACCATTAGCAACAGGTAATGTACCAGTAACACCAGTAGTTAATGGTAGACCAGTTACGTTGGTCATTACACCAGAAGCTGGTGTTCCAAGGGCTGGAGTGATAAGAGTCGGGCTGTTAGCGAATACTAAAGCACCAGAACCCGTCTCATCAGAGATAACACCAGCCAATGTAGCTGACGTTGTAGCAGCAAATTGTCCTAAATCAGTTCCCTTATATGCAACAATACCACCTGCACCAAACGCAGCAGATGATCCATCTGTACCAGTAAATGTTAAAGTATTGCTTGCAGTTAAAGTCTTACCATCAGCTACAGTCAGAGTTGCTGATGTAGTTGGTGCAGTAATTGTTAACTTGTTGATAGTCGTAGCTGTTGCAACACCAAGAACTGGAGTAACCAATGTTGGAGTATTAGCAAAAACTAGAGCACCAGTACCAGTCTCGTCAGAGATAACACCAGCAAGTTCTGAAGAAGAAGTGGCAGCAAAAACACTTAATTTATTAGCAACATACGCAACAGTACCACCTGCACCGAAAGCAACTGAAGATGCATCAGTACCAGTGAATGTTAAAGTATTAGAAGCAGTAAGTGTTTTACCATCAGCGATAGTTAACGTAGAACCAGTCGCTGGTGCAGTAAGCGTAACTTTATTAATCGTTGTGGCAGAAGCAACACCAAGAACTGGAGTAACCAATGTTGGAGTATTAGCAAAAACTAGAGCACCAGTACCAGTTTCATCGGTAATTGCGGCTGCTAATTGAGCAGACGTTGCAACTAAAGTGTTGCTAGTTAAGTTGATAGTCTTATTAGTAAGAGTATCAGTAGTTGCCCGACCGACTAGAGTATCAGTTGCCGCTGGCAGAGTTAGTGTATTTGTTCCAGCAATTGCAGTTGCAGCAACAGTAATTGTGCCAGAAGTAGAACCAGAGAAGTTAGCACCAGCAGAACCAATAGTTGGTGTAGTAAGTGCTGCGCTAGTTAAAGTCTTATTAGTTAAAGTATCAGTTGTTGCACGACCAACCAATGTATCAGTTGCCGCTGGTAGAGTTAATGTACCAGAAGCTGCAGCAGTGGCAACAACAGTTGTAGTTCCAGAAGAAGAACCTGCAACTGTAAAGCCAGCAGAACCGATAGCTGGAGTTGTAAGAGTTGCACCACTGATTGTTGGGCTAGTTCCAAGAACTAATGCACCAGAACCAGTAACGCTAGTTGCACCATCAAATTCAGTTACCCATGTTTCAGCACCAGTTGAAGCAACAGTAAAAACTGAACCTGCGCCAGCTGGAATTGTAGTAATGGCACCACCAGCAGAAGTTTGTATCGTTAACGATCCAGTACTCTGATTGGTAATGTAATATTCTTGACCTAGAGTTAATGTTGCAGTACTTGGTAGTCTAACAGTCTGAGTAGTTGTACCAGTAAAGAACTGATTTGCAGAACTAGAAGCTGTTAAAGTAGTAGTTGTTCCACCAGTTGCTGTAGAAGTATAACCGCCAGCACCGATAGAAGAAATTGTAACAGTTTGACCAGAAACTGAAGTAGTAATACCATTACCACCAGCGATAGTTAAGTTCTGTGATAATAGAGCAACAGAACCAGTGCCAGTTCCACCAACTAAGTTAAGTGTCGCTGCAGCAGCTTGCCAAGTAGAAGTCCCGCTACCATCAGTAGTTAAAACATAGTTAGCAGTACCAGCTGTACGTGGTAGTGTCCAAGTACCAGCAATCTGGACCATTCCAGTGCCGTTAGGATTAAGTACCAAGTTACCATTGGTATTGGTTGTACTTAATGTATTTCCTGTTAATTGGGTGTTACCAACTTTCCAAGTATCAATTGTACCAGTTGCTGAAAGAACTGGAATTGAAGAAGCACTGGTAGTTAATGTGCCAGCAGTTGATGCGTCGATCAAACCAGTATAGTACGTACCACCAATAACAAAGTGATTTACTGCGTTGCCGCTGGTTTCTGCGCCCATACCGATGTATAATCGGTTACCACCTGCGCCATTTAATGATGAATATGCCAATTCACCTGCGCCAAGAGTAGCAGGGTTTCCTGCAGTACTAGAACGCTTAATTCTGATTATAGATGCCATCTTTTTATGTCTCCGTTAAAATTCTCCACCTTCCATGTTCTGAGCATCGAGGGTGGTGGTGGATGTCCACTTGTTTGTATTTGTTCTATAGACTAACACTGAACCATTGAGTTTGCCATAAGTTGATGTATCTACATCGGCTACGTTATCTAACGCTTCTACTACAGCTGGTGCCGCTAGATTAGTTCCAGCTGTAGTCAAGTTTTGCTGATTTGTGGTGACTAATAAAGTCATCTCACCATCTAATGTTGCAATAATATCAGCCATTATATTTGTGTTATCTGAGGGGTTACTGTAGCAATACCTTCAACAACTCTAGTTTTAGTTCCACTTGGGGAAGTGACTTCTAAATCGTAAAGGTATCTTCCTGGAGTTACTGAATTTGATCCTGCAGCTGTAAGTTGGATTCTAACCCTACCTTGCGCAGCATTATAAATGCTTGATGTGAAATTATATGCAGTAGAGGATGAGAAAGATTTTCTCATCTGAGACGCTACTGTATATCCAGTTAAATCAAGAGGTGCACCATTGGATGAAGCAACTGTGATTATATTGCTATAATCACTACCTTGATCTATAAAAATGTTCGCTACAGTTGCCAATTTTAACTCCGTGTTATACTTGTTTATTTATAATTCCAGAGACTGCAAAAGAAAAAGCCCTGTATAAAACAGGGCTTCTTTTAAAATATAACTATTATAAAGCAGCTATTGTTTGATCACGCTCTGTAATCAAAGCTGCTTTCCTAGTACTATATTCTGAGTTTACATCAGCAATCTCATCCGATGTATATTGAAATTTAAGTCCTTCAATTTTCTCTTTATATTCAGCACGAATAATAGTTGCTCTTAAGTTTGTATCTTCTACGTTTTCCATATTATTTTCCTATTATGCCCAAAACACAACTACAGTACCAGCTGCGCCAGTACCACCATTACCAACGTTGGTAAAGTTACCAGCACTAGCAATTTGCTGTGTGCCGTAACCACCACCACCACCGCCTCCAGGACCATCACCTTGATCACGTGTATTGCCACCACCACCTGCGCCATAACCCTTACCACCTTGTCCACCAGTAGAGTTACCATAGCTGCCAGCAATGCCACCAGCACCGTATGCAGATGCTTGTCCTGGCTGCTGCGGGGATCCACCAGAAGTTCCACCAGTTCCAGGTTGGCTATTGGTAGCACCGCCACCACCAGAAGCAGAATATGTAGTTCCACCCACATTCAATGTTGTTGTGCCGCCAGTACCAGCAGTTTGTGACCAACTAGAGCCACCACCACCTGTACCAACAGCAAAATTACATCCAGTGTTCGCTGGTACGCTAGCTACAGAACCTGTAGTAATATAACCACCGCCACCGCCAGCGCCAGATCCGTGAATCGCAGATCCACCGCCACCTGCACCGACTACAAAATATTGAAGACTTCGAGTTGATGCTGGACTATTAAATGAACCACTTGCAGTAGTGTATTGCGATCCAACTCCAACTGATATCGCACTAGCCACACCGACAGAAGTTGCTGGAACCAATCCACTTACAACTGTAAATTTAGCAAAGTATGGAGTAGCCAGAGTTGTAAGTCCAGGTAATGTAGAAGTTGAAACAGAAAATGTACCTGCGTTACTTGAAAACGAGATATTTTGGCTAAATGCGGGTGATGTCATATTAGAATTATTCGCAATCTGCACCTGTACAGTACTAAGAGTACCAATACCACCAGCATAAGCCGCTGTGAAGTTTATAGTGCTAGAACCATCGAAAAGCCCAGCCAAAGTAAAGGCACCAGGTTGACAGAAGTTTCGTTGACCAGCAGAGAAACCAGACATAATACCATTGCCATTAATATAACGCACTCTAACATAAATGTCAAACATGTTAGCTGTAATAATGCCAGCTGGTACGGTAAAGCTAGTTAAATTGCTAGTAGTAGCCAAATCATAAATGATATTGGTAAAATTAGAATCAGTAGCCAGTTGCCAATTGGAACCAGCATGCCCACCAGCAACATAGTTGAAGAATGCACTAGCATTATATGTTGGTGTATATGTAGTTAAACTAATGTTTGACGCTGGGCTTGTAATAGTTGGAGTTCCAGGAGCATTACCACCTTGAGTAGTAATTAAAGAACCTGTTACCGATGCTTGAACAGATGATATTGTTATATTTCTTGCCATTTTTATTCCTCGTATCCATATACACTAACAGCTATACCTGTTGATGATGAAAATAAAACTACCCGTTTTGTTGCTTGAGCAACAAAGCCAGTTCTTTCTAAAACACCCCTTGCAGGAACTGAAACGTCATACTCGAGATATTCTCCATTTGTTGGTGTAGCACCTGTTGATATAGCTAATCTGATGTTAACGTCACTACTACTATAATTTAAAATATTCACAGAAAAACTAGAAGTTGTTGCTGATGGAACAGTATACACTGTTGTCAGCGTTGATGCTGCTAAATCTGCTTGTCCTAATATGCCTGAAGCCATTTATTATTTCTCCTATTAATTTGAACCTAAGAAATATAGTTTACCGCTAATCGATCTAAATGCGGAACCCCATGAAGTTCCATCATAAAACTCTACACGATTACTATCTGTATTATAGCGGATCATTCCTGTCGCAGGAGAAACTGGCTTTTGCTCCTCTGTACCTTTTGGTAAAGTAATTGCACCAGTAGTGGTAAACACTGCTGTATTAACAGTAATATTTTTACTATCATCAATAACAGTATCACCTTGAATTTTTATTGCCATCTTCGCTCTCCTTGAACTCGACTATGTTTTATTTATGCTTTTCTAACTCTTCGATTCTGGAGTTAAGTTCTTTTATGCTCTCTAATAGATAAGCACTCAAGCCTGCATAGTTAACTGATTTAATACCAGCATCATTAGTTTCTACTAAGTGTGGTAAGATATTTTCTAATAACTGAGCAATAACACCAGAAGATTTTTTAGAATTTTCGATCCAATCGAACTCTACTCCATCAATTTTCTTAATTGTTTCTACAGCATTCGTAATTCTAACAACATTGGTTTTCAATGATGCATCAGAAAGAGAATTAAAACCAGTAGCGTTAAGAGTCCCAGTGCTTGGTTGATAGTATAACTTAGTAGAAGAAACTACAGCTGATGTTAAGTTACCAGTTGTTATAGTAGATAAAGCTGGATAAAACGTAGATGCAATGTTTGTAGTATCGTCAGATAATGAAACACCTACTGTTCCCCATGTTGGTGCGCTAGTTCCATTAGAAATCAGTGCTTGCCCTACAGTTCCTGCTCCTATACTTTCGGCATTCGTAGTGCTACTTGCGTAAAGAATTCCACCAGTAGTAAACGTACCGAAGGTTTTGCTGTTAACACTACTAGCGTTGATACTAGAAGATGGAGTAACCCACTGTACTGCAGTGCCAGTAGATTGTAAAAGCTGACCAGATGTACCAGCTGCCAATAGAGCAGTCACCCCAGCAGCACTCTGATATGGAACACTTCCTGCTGCACCACCTGCAAGACTGGTAGCTAGAGAAGCTGTACCAGTTAAACTAGCAGTAATAGTTCCAGCAGAGAAGTTACCAGAAGCATCACGTGCAACAACAGTAGATACCGTGTTGGCAGTAGCTGCGGATAATCCATCTAATAAGTCAGCATCTAAACCAGATCCAACACCATCAACAGTTTTTATTTTTGTTAAAATATCAGCTGCAGTATATGTAGAAGTGTCTAGTTTGGCACTTAGGTCTGTATTTAGAGCAGTAAAGTTATTATCCACCTCTGTGTTAGTGAGTGGACTTCCTTTAACTAATCTTAGCGTTAATGTCGCCATTGTTTTCCTTACCTTTGGAATTTATCAACTAATGACAGAAGTATCTGTTTTAGTTCGGTTATGTCTTCTTTAATACTATTTATTTCTTTAGAATGTTGGTCTATCTGGTCTTGCTTAATTCGAGATTGCTCTCTTTTGACCAGATGATTTTCATATTCTATCTTGTTTATATTTATGATGGCTCTGGTGCTAGTATCACGCACCAGTCCATCTTTTCCATCAATATTTACTATTTGCATTATGCACAAGCGATTACACGAAGATCTTTAAGTCTAGGAACCGCAGATGTATTTGCAGATTTCATAACTAATTTAATCTGAATTGAATCAAACATTACAGAAGTTGTTGTGGAATAATTCATATCAATAAATCTATCACTACCTAACTGAACATTAACTATTGGATTATCAGAATACATTAGATTCCAATTAGAAGTATCAAATGCATGAGTAACACCAACTTCAGATATTTTATAGTAAACGTCAACTGTAGCATCAGCTGGAATACTTGCTGCAAACTTAACACGAACATAATTAGAACTATTAGCTAAGTTTATCTTCTTAGTTACATATTTGCTATAAGAAGAACTATCACTTGGTGCGATCTCATCTACGAAGAAATCTTTCTGTGTAATAGTTATTGCAGCCCCAGCTGATTGCGTAGTAAATGTAGCACTTAAAGTAACAGTAGTTGTAGAACCATTATCAATTACTTTAGTAACTAAGAAAGTTCCATCATTTAATGCACTGGTAGATCCAGAAATAGTTACATATTTACCAACAGCTGTTGCTTGTAGGATTCCCCGTGCGGTAGCATTAGTAGTAGTAATAGTACTTCCAGAGAAAGCAATAGTCGTATTTGCTGATAAAAGAACCTTATCATCAATACCACCAACATTCATATTATCGAATGTTGGTGCATTAATCTTGTTATTAATACCGATTAAACTAATACGTTGCGTATCTAAAATTGGAGACAATGAATCATTAGAAGTCTGCATTGTAATATTAAACGTAACAGACTTATTACCCCCAAGATTATTGTTTTCATTAACCTCTGAAGCCACTAGTTTTGGAGCAAAGAAATAGTTATTCTCATTAGCCAAGAGCCCACTATAACCACTATCAGCAACATACGCAACCTGTGTTGAGCTATCTACAGACTTTCCACTAGTGCCTTTAATACCAAAAGTGGTCATTGTATCTGAGAAAGTTTGTAATTGAACACTTGGTTGAACACCATCATATTGTAAGTTTCTAGTTGCACGAATAGTAGAACCACCAGTATAGCCACTAGAAGTTGGTGTTGTAGAGACGGTAATACAATAAGAATCAATATCTACATCACTAATAATATGTGTGGTATATAACTCAGTGTTCGGAACACCAAATATTGGTGAAGCATAATTAAATGCAGAACCAGCACTCATAGTCGCAATTGCGTTAGCAGAAAGAGTTGCAGAAGTGTTCGATGCGATAGAAGCAATTTTACCGATATAAGTTCCACTACTATTGTAAATTGTTGTTCCAACCGCAAGCTGCGTACTAAATGCAGTACCAACACCCGTAACTGTAGTATTAGCAGTATTAGTTGCAATAGTACCAGTACCAAGAGTTCCTGTCAATTTAGTCGAATCTGAATCGGTAATAACAACTCTAGAAGAAGCTGCCATGCCGTGGTCTTTCTGATATACACGAACCTTCGTGACACCAGATTTAATCTCTAGAGGATCCTTGCCCAAATTTTGGTATGGTAGAACATCATTAACAAATTCTATATTACCAACGGCATTAATATCAAACTTTGCACGATAGATGGTAAACTTCAAATCTTGATTTTGATCTGCTGACCATGTAGATGCATTTTGAGATTTAAAGAACACACCCATATACGGCTGCTCAGAAATCGTTCTAGAAGAACCTGGAATTAAATCACCAAGCTGAGAGATCCAAACTTTATAATTATTAGAATCTGAAGAAAGAACGATCGCATATTCTGAATTATCCTGAACATAAACAGGAGAAGGGAAGTTAAAAGTTGTAGCAGTATCATAAGATGGAGTTGGAATGCCACCCACAGAAACTGTGCTAGAAGATAAATTAACTTGTTCTGGTTTTAAAGATACTTTAGAAAAAGGTAGAACACGTTTTCCTGGATATCCATTAACCACTTCACGAATTTCAATATTAACTGGAACCTTATCATCTTTAGAAGCAAAGAAAATATCAATCTTAGTTAAGAATGCTCCGCCAGTTTGACGAACTAAGAATGTTTGTGCCAGAGGATCATACCATCCAGTATCAGCAACTACTCTATCTGAAGTTTCGACAATAACCCTATTATCACGAAGTTGCTCTTCAGCGAGTTGAGCATTACGGACTGCATTAACAGTTTGCTGGCGAGTTTCTAAAATACCTTCTGCACGGTAAATAGCACGACCACGTGATGTAAAATCACCTTGCGCAGCTACATTATCAACTAATTTAAATTCACGTTGACCAGTACGGAAACGAACTGAATCTGTATTTGGAATATTAAACAATACATTTAAATCACCATTGAAGTTAGAAACTAATGGATCAGCTGTAAGAGGAACCGTAATAGATCCGAATGTTCCTCTTGCTCCAGAAACAGAACCAATTAGTTGTTCTGATGCAGAGAATGTACCCTTTACATTTTGTACAAATAGAGCATAGACTCCAGTTGCAGAGTTATATTCTTTACCAACAACAATTGCAGTTGCTCCAGAAGTTGAACCAGCGATAACATCACCACGATTCAAACATACTTGAGAGTCACCGCCAATGCGACGAGCAGTTTCAGAAGAAAGACCACCAACGTTGGTTGAATCGTCAAATTCACCAGTAGATGGAGTATATACTAGTTTGCCTGCTGCTGTACAAAAATTAGATACAGCAACATCATCAAAGAATGAATAGAAACGAGTATTAGGTTTTAACCCTTTAACTTGAACTAGAATATTTCTAGAACGGATGTATGGAATAACTGCTGTAGAAAGAACTCTATCAGCTATAATTTCTCTATCGATTCTAGCAACTAATGTAGTTTTAACACCAGTGCGGCTTTGTCCAATTTGAGTAGCTGTTGACTCTACAGTAACTTCTCGACGAGCACCACCACCTGCACCACGACCAGCAAGCCCAACTAACTGATCGAACGTAGCATTAGTTTGCCACCAAGCAGCACCCCAGCCAGTATTAATTGCAGACAGTCTTTGGTTTGTTAAAGCTGGCGCTCCTGTCCATTGATTCTGCCACGCATTCCAAATAGTACCAAGAACACCAGCACGTTCAACAACAGTCTGAACAGCAGAGAAGTTACCTTCTAAGTTATTTACAATATCTGGGCGACGATCAACCTCAAACCAGTCATCTGAAGAAGGTGTTAGAGTAACTTGACCCAAGAATGTAAAGATAGCAAATGGATTGATATTTTCTAAACGAGAAGCATACTCTTGTTTAACAAGAGGTAGATGCTCTAATACTGGAAGGGTAATAACATCACCATATAGCTGGTAATTAGCAGCAGTTCTAGCAGAGTTAGATGAATTCTTTTCAATAAGATTAATGTTCTGCATTGAGTAGAATGGACGAAGTTCACCATTCTCCATGTCAATAGAACACAGATAATCTGGTGACGTTACATCACCAACATTATGACCAGTAAACCCATCTACAATAAATCCATTTTTAAATCTATCTAATCCAGAAGAATCTACAATATTTAAAGATTCTGTCTCTTGTTCTAATAATGACAACGAAGTATAATATTCAAGATTATCAATACGTTTCTCTAACTTACCGATATCACGCATAGTGTATCGTTTGTTATCTACAGAAGATATCTGAACGCTTGATGTTGAAACACCGAAAGTATATGGCTCTAATGATAAATTATACAGAACCATACCAAGTGATGGATCTAGTGGTTCACCTGGATTTAAAGAAGATACACCATCAATAGAAAAGAAATTTCCAGAGAAATCGATAGCAATCTTAGTCTTACGTGCCAAATAGTAAGTATAATCTGCACGAATATCAGCACCACGTTTGAGCACTAATGAGCTAGATGAACCCGACCCAGTAAACGTAGTTCCATTATTATCAACACGTGGTCGGAAATCAATAACATCACGTAAAGAAACACCAGCAAAGAAAGGAATTGCATCATATGCCACATTAGCTGGATATGAATTTACTGTAAAATAATCACCAGTTGAGTGTGTAAAGAATTCAAATTCAACACTAATTGGTGCAGTTGGAGCAACATAAGATGACTTTAGTACTAATGTCGCAACATCATAGTGAGTATCTCTTTGACCATTGTCAAACTCGTATCTGTCAGTAATATCAATACTATAAACACCAGTTGCGGAAGCAAATGTCCCTGTATCCATCTTAACACTAACTAGACGATATCCATCAGCTTTAGCTAAGTTCAATATAGACTTAGTGGCAGTAGCTTGAGTGGTAAATGTTACAGTTGAGGAAGTGAGTGTTTTAGCTTTCTCTGTTAAAGTAGAACCAGACTTATTAACTGTTCCAACAACAACAAAGTTTTGCGATGCATAAGTTGATGATAGAGTAAACTGTACTGTTGATCCAGAAACTACTATTGCAGATGGAATAACAATTCCACCACCAGTGGTAGCATCATTAGACGCTAATAGATAATTATCAGAATCAGCAGCTGAAGCAAATGTTCCGCTTGTAGTAGTTACAGTCAACGTACATGTACCACCAGAAGCAGATGAAGTAGTTCCAGTGAATTTCTGCATTACGGTGTATGATGTATCATTAGTCCCTGAAGAACTACGAACAGACTTAATGGCAGAGTATGGGAATTGATATAATAAAATATTATTCTCAGGCTCTTTAACTTGAGTAGTTATTTTATCAATAGTTGATCCAACTACGTTAATTGCAGTATCAATTTGTATTCTAGATTGAGAATCGATCGATGTCACCCGAACACGATTAGTTCCAACATAAATCCAATCACCAACTGCGAGGTTAGTTTGGAATGATGACCCAGTACCAAGAATATACGTACCAGAACCTTGTGTTGTATAACCACTACTTGTATATGATGTTAGTGAAGAACCAACCAGACGTTCTGTCTCACCGACCAAATCTGCAGAAAAACTTAGTTGTGGGTCACTAGAAATATTATAATATAAAGATTTAACTTTATCGCTGAAAGTAACTCCAGTATTCATTTTAATATCGAATAAGAATACTTTATATTGAGCAACATCACCACCAGCACCAAGATTATGCAGTTCAATACCACGGATTCTAGCTGTACCAACAAGAGTGGCACCAGATGGAACTGTTCCATCTGTAGTCATGAACCGATCATACAAATTAACTGAATCGAATGTATCAATCGGAGGTAGATTATTTAAATTATTTACAATTAAGTAATTTCCAACAGTGGCTGGAATTACAGCATTGTCTACTTGAACAAAGTCACGTGCCTTGTTAATTGTTACATATTCAGTGGCGATCTTTTCGATCTCATATCCCTGAACGTATGCTTTTCCTGGCTCTAGACCAATAGCAAGTTTAGAAGAATCTCCACCAGCTGTCGGTGTATAAATTCCACGATTATAATGTGGAGAGATGTTATACTCCCACTGAATACCAGTAGATCCTGGACCATCATATGCTAAACCAGATGTATGCGCTGGAGTAGTGTTAATAGATGTACCAGTGTTTTTAGCTACATATGTTTTAGAGTTGCTAGTTACAACGTCACCGATTTGATATGTAGTATTAGATGTCCATGCACCTCTGTTATTATTTCTATGTTCACGTACGTCAATTTTAAATGGGCGTACTGTATAATCTCCAGACTCATCATATGTACGACGAGCTAGAGTTTTTTCTATTATAGAATATTCTGTGTTTACAGTATGGCGTTTGATCTCGCCATTTTCTACACGAAGAAGTTCAACGAAATCTTCATCGGTAGTAGCAGTCAATCCCTTTGTATCTAAGATCAAATCGATAAAATAGCGATGTGCTCCTGGAGCAGCGTAGTTGTAGCTATTCTGTGCATTATCAAGAAGCATATCATATCCAGTATCTTCTGGAGTAATTAGCTTCTCATCAACAGTCAAACCAACTCTATATGATGGTGTATTAGTATATTTGTCTAAGACGATTGTCTGCGTTTCACAGAGAACGAAATATCCATTTACATAATAAACACCACGTTCAACAGTTGCAAGAGAACCATTGCCAGTTGCTGCAGTAGTTATAGCCTGAACTTTATATGCATTCAATAAAGTATCAACTGGTGTTAAAATTTCTTCATTGGCGAAAGTTTTGGTTGTATTGTCATTCGCTGAATTAATATAACGAATATAAATTGTAGCAGGATCAGATCCAGTGGCAGGAATTACTTTTAGTATTTTAGCTTGAAGACCATTTTCACCTACAATAACTTTACCTTCTATATTGGAAAGATAAGTCTCAACAGCTGCACCAGCGTAAAGTGGCTGCAACTTAACATAACTAATTCCAGTATCAATTGAAACTTGTCCTGGAATAACCATAGCACCTTGGGTGAATATGTGGTCACCATGACGCTTAATTTGATTCTGAAGAATCGTTTGTAATTGAGTTAATTCACGTGCTTGAACCGCAAAACTTGGACGAAATAAAATTCTATGGAATTTATTGTCTTCGTCGAAGTCATCATTGTATGGTTCTGTGTTAAAATCTATCATTTGTTTTTTTCTCTTACTTTGTTAGAGTATTTATTCTATCTATTAGAACTTAATAATTGTTCTAAGTGTTACAGACTGGTCTGCTGTTGGGGTGAACCCCTGTTTGTTATCGATAAAAAGAAGATCACCAGAATATTTATCAATTGTCGGAGAAGTAACCGCACTCGCACTAAAGGTATTTCCACCAGAATTTACAAATGTAGTTCCAATAATTGGAACATAATTATCTAGTGATTGTGCTAAGATTCCAGTTCCAGTATTAGTAACAATTCTAAAACGCTTGGTAGAGTTTGCTACTGTGATTATGCTATCCACTGGGAAAAATGTTGTACTAATACTTCCAGAAATAACCCAACATGCAGAGGCAATAATATTAGTTACTGCATATGTAGAATTATACTGACTAGGATTCTTTATAATTCCAGATTGGCGGTAGTCATTATTAACAATAAATCCTTGATTCTTGTCAGAAGAAATATTAGAGTAGAACATCAAAGTTCTAGCATATAAGTCATTAACAGAATTTTTACCATGTCCACCATATGGACTAATAATTGCTCTGGCTTTAGCTCCATAACCATTACCAGAAATAGTTATAGTCGCCCAACGATATCCACTACCATAATTAGTGATGTGGATCTTTTTAACACGCCCATTTTCTAAAACTGCAGTTGCTGTTGCACCAGTACCATCACCATCAACTGTTACGGTAGCAGCAGCATATCCATACCCACCAGAAATAATATCCGCTACAAAAACTTTTCCATCTACAGTTAATAGTTCAACATTAGCCTGTAGAGTATTAATATCTCCTGGAGATAAATCAGCAGAAATAGTGGCTGAACTCCCATCTCCATTAACTGTTAACGAAGCATAAGAATACCCAACACCACCATCATCAATTTGAACAGATGTTAATTGACCACCTTCAAATATTGGCGTTAATTTAGCCTCTGATTTAACTCCAGATAAAGTTAAGGAGCCACCAGATCCAGTTAATGAATTAATATTAACAGTAGGTATAGAAGAATATCCAGAACCATACTTCATTAACGCTGTACCAGTTATTGGAGATCCTACATATTGTAATGTTACTGTTCCATTAGTTGCAGAACCAGTAATGTGGACTGGTGCAGTTGAACTCGTAGTACCTGCAGTAGTAACAGTATACAATCTATTAGAATAAAAAACTTGCTGATTTAAAGTTAACGCTGTAGTAGATGCCCACTCAGTTCCAAAAACTACAGTTGGTATTGTAGTGTATCCTGAACCTTCTGCAGTTATTACAGTTCTGACCAAGTGTCCACCAGTCATTACTGCAGTAGCAGTCGCCCGACCAGATTCATATGTAAACCGATGAGTTCCACTCCCAGAAGAAGTTAAATTTATTGCAGTTCCTGCAATAGCATTCGCATAAGTAGTCGCCAATTTAATAGTCTTATTAGTATCTCTAATTACATAATAAGCTAATCCGTTAGTCAATCCTCCAATTGCAGTACCCCCAGAAGAATAATTAACTATTTGGCCAGTTTGCAGAGGATGCATAGAAGTTAGTGTTATAACCTCTGTGGGTGTACTAACTGATGATACTGTGAATGTCGGTGCAGAGATAGTTATAGAAGGTATAGAATTATATCCATATCCGAAAGAAGAAATTAAAATATCTCTCAATGAAGAATAAAAAATAGAATCTGTGATAACACCACTAGTAACTGTAATATCTCCAGTGATTGTTGTTCCAACAAACTTTAAAGCAGAGGTTCCATTTGCAACTATACCACTAGTATGGCTTGGCGCAACACTTGATGAAGTTCCAGAAATAGCTACTTCATATATGTTATTATTATAAGAAAGTTTTTGTCCTGCTAATAGTAAAGTAGTTGACACCCAAGATGAGATGTTAGAGTATGGTGAACTAACAGTAATAGAAGAAGTTGACTGATATGAAGTTCCACCAGAAACTAAAGTATTTGCATTGATATAATATGGATTTGCTTCTAGATATCCATCACCTTGTACAGTGATTGAACCTAAAGTATATCCGCTTCCAGCTTGATCCACTCTAATAGTCTGTAAATTTCCATTAGAGTAAAATTGATTTCTAAGAGCAGTAATTACAGGAATATATTCATCATTTAAGAATTTATTTCTAAGAGCAACAGGAACAGTGAATAAAAATTTCCAGACATATCCATCTGGATATTGAGTTGGATCTACTGTAGTTCCAATCGGTTTATACGTAGAAAGTGCACCATTATTATTGTCTAAACATTTATATACATTATACTCATCAGTTAAGACGTAATAATTACAGTCTTCTATTTTTTGGTGTCCTGATGCAGAAATATTAACTACAGCTTCAGCATATGCGGAAATGCCACCATTACCAATAGAGGCGATAATAACTGAAGGTGGGGTTACATACCCATTTCCTCTAGATGTTAAAGTAATGTCTACAACTTGTCCATCTAAAATATATGTTACTGCAGATGCACCTGAACCGCCAGCATCACTAACATTATAATGTGTTAGTGATGCTGTACCATTAGAATATGTTCCAGTAGTATGCGTTGGGGCAGTCGTTGCTGTTACTCCAGCAGTAGAGCAAATATAGTAACGGTATGTAGAACCAGAAGCAACACGTAAGAAAGATCCTTTAGATACTGCGGTACTTGGTGTCCATGTAACAGAACCAGCAGAACCGATATAAACTATCGGTGCTACTGCATATCCCACACCGCCATCTATAAGATTAATTCCCTGAACTTCTTTACTATATTGGTCGTCGTACATATCATAAACAGATGAACTGACCCAATTATAACGAGGAACTACAAATGCAACATCTGTAGGTTTAATTTCTTTAAGAGTTATAATTTCATTTCTAGTTTTAAGTTCATAGTCAAAGCTATCAATAGGTGATGGTGGATTGAATTCATCATCCCAGCTAAGAGTCTTACCTAGGAAATAATAATACCTAGAATTTTTATTTACGATTTCATCGTATAACCCTTCTGCAATTGAATTGTGCAGAATTGTCTTAACTAAAGAAGATGTATCAGCCATATTTTTTAAATTAACTTACAGTGATTACCCAAGTGATAGCGATAGAGTCACTCGCCAATTTATTCACGACAGGGAAAGTTGTTCTGCATAATAGAGTACCACTAGACGCTGCATTTAAAATAGCAGCTTCTGTAATAGCACCAGTGCCAGTACCTGCAGGAAAAGTTGCAGTTCCAGTTACTACATTAGCAGATGCTGAGAATGACGATAAGGCAACACGTCCAGCTTCAATAGCTAAAGCAGTATCAGCAGCAACAGGACTAGCAGTTCCAGTTCCAATCGCCATATGACTCATGACAGTTGAAGAGGCACTAGCCATTCTTGATGCAATATAATTTTTACCGACAGTAACTACTAAGTTTGGTACTTCAAACTCTTGTTTAATAGTTCCATCTTCCGCACGAACAGTTACAGTAAGTGCACCTTGCATTTTAAGGTTTTCGTTTAAATCCATATGTATCTCCTTGGTTATCGATATCTAAAGTGATATTTATCAAAATTTTGTAATTGTGATAGTAGGTGTTTGTATGACATAGTTACTGTCAAAATATTCTGAGCTTTCAAAACCAACGCCAAAATATTCACTATATGTCGTGAAGTCAACAATTGCCTGCGTCTCTTGTATGGACTTATTGGTTAATGTAGTATTAACTTCTGAAATAGAAATTGATTCAGTAACATTCTTAGTACTATTTATGACTGTAGAATCGGTGTACGACACAGAATCATTGTATAAACTCCAATTACTCACATCAATAATTGGAATTGTAAAGTTTTGAGTAGCACTACTCGATGAATCAATATGAGTCCAGTTTATAGAACCAGTATTTGATGTTAAAATAGTTTCAGGGAATGCGCCTTTAACTACATCTTTGATAAGAGCCTCAGATGTTGAGAAAGAATCTGAGTCGTAGTACTTTGCTGTATGTTTAGTGCTAATCTGCGCAGCTAATGAAACTTCATCCTGCTCAAACACTGAATAAATTTTCATTAAGAATTCTAAAGAAGCACTTATGTCAAAATCATTGACGATACTATACTCACCAAAAAGACCCATTCCAGTTGGATGTACTAAAGTCTTAACTGCAGATTTATATGAATCTAATTTCTCGTCAATTTTCAATACATATGAGAATGCCTGATAGTATTTGCTATCTTGAATGAACATAGCATCATCTAAGAATCCATCATTATTTTGATAATATCCAGGATATTTTGTTAATGGACCAAGTTCTACTTTAACGATACAAATTGTTTCTGGATCTGTAGTTGTTTCAGTCGTTTGCGCAAAAAACTGTCTACTGATTTCACCACTATAAGATCCGTCGAATGCTGGACCATAAAGTCTGGTATATTGTAAAATAACAGATCCATTTGATAAAGAACCAGATGTATGTGTTGGTGGAGTGCTGGAAGTAGTTCCTCCAGTTGTCACCGTATACATTCTATCGTTGATATAAACTAAATTACCAGCAGAATAAGAAGTTGTTGGTCTCCAAATAATACCTTCATCTCTAGAATAATCAGAATAATTTATGTAACCCTGCTCGTCAAAGGTAGAAAGAACTTCATTAATAACATAATTATAATTTTTACCAATAATAGATGTTATCGACGCACCAGTTCCACCACCACCACTTATAGAAATAGATGGTGCAGATGTATACCCAGAACCACTACTAGATAAGTTAATTTTTGTAATGGCACCACCAGATATTTGCACAGAACCGATAGTTGCTGCAGATGTAAATCCACCACCAGATAATGTAATTGTAGGGGCAGAAGTATAGCCTGATCCTCCATTAGAAATGGTGAATCCAGTTACTGCACTAGAGGTAGTGCTTATATTTAATGAAACACCACCAGCTGTAGTTACAGTTTGGTTTTGATTAGCTAATAAGGTTGACGTAAAATCTGTTTCATAACCAACGCCAAATTTAACAAATTCTGCAGAAAGAATACCACCAAAAGAATCTACACTTTTAACTTTAAGAATAGAGCCATTACCTTTACCATTCTTAATATTAAATAGCTGGCCAGCTTTAAAGTTTTTACCAGCTTGCAGAACACTAACTTTCGATGTTGTTGCTAATATATTAGCGTCAAAAAGACCTTCGTAACGAATTTTATCATTTACGCTAACATCCCCAAAGAAACGACGATCAACATAAAATTCATATACATCTGGTAAAATCTCAACATAACGATTTATTTCTAACTCAACATCTTGGTGTCTATCAACCAAAACACGAATAATTTTAGTAGGAGTTACAACGTCTACGATTCTGCCAACAACATCATCTGGTGTGCCAGCATTAACTTTAGCAAATATAGAAACATCTTGCATCCATTTACCATCAGATGCACGAAGAACTTGTTTCCCTGGATAATCTACCGTTACATTTTTATTAAATAAAATTTTAAATAAAAACTTATAAGATGCTTCAGAACCTTTAGCGAGATAATGATCTTTTATTCTACTTAGAATAAATCTCTGATCGCCATAATTAGGGTCAATGAATTGACTGGCTAATTCGTTTTTAAAATACTTAATAAAGTCATCTAAAGTATTGTCTACATCACGTATTTGATATACATCTTTTTTCGTAGTTTCCAAATATTCGTAATACGCTTCAAGAAAAGCAACGAATGTAGAATAATCCTCCCTGATGAACTCAGGGAGTTGATTAGCTACTAAACTAGAAATCTTAGGTTTTGTGATTGCCATTATGAACGACTTGTAGTGAATGTATAATTCTTACCTGCACGAGTATCTCCATTAATAGTTTCATCGGCAATAGCAGTGACTGTCAAATGATCACGAGCAATTTCAGCAATTTGAGAATATGCAGATACCACATCATATGATGATGGGCGAATTGATATCTCAAAATCAGCATCAACAATTCCAGTTATATGAAGATTTTTAATATTAAGTATTCCACCAGCATAATCAACAGTTCCGATAGAAGGATCTAGTATAATTTTCTCAGCAGATGTTCCTAGGTAATATAATCTAATATTACCAGAACCATCATCATCCAAGTAATTAACCAAGTCACTTCCGTAAATATAGAAACCATTAGAATATATGTTATTTTGAGCAAGTCCAGTCGTATAAATTGGATTAATAATATCAATTATATACTGAGCACTAACATTATAACGTGGTGAAATTTTACGACGAATTAGAACTTTCATATTACTATTGACAATACTATTATCACACATATCAATTAGACGACTTAATTTAGAATGGCGAAAGACGCTATCAAATTTTTGCAAGTCTACATCATCATATGAGTAAATAGTGTTTATAACTAAATTCTGAATGTCGCTGGCACTTTTTATTGTTTCTCTTGGATTATAGTATACTGATATATCTAAAGAGATATTTAAATACTCTGGGTCTAGAATCTCTGGACTAACTGAAACTACATTCTTTGGTCCAAGTATCTCAGTTATGATTATTGACTTTTGTTGAACTGTTAATTTTGTTGAACTTTTAGGTTTAACGCAAATAAATGTTTTACCATAGATGGGAGGATTATTATCCTCACCTCCCCATACTGCAACAGATTTAGCATCAGCAAAATTGTTATAGATTAAAGTTTTATAGTCATCCACAGTTACGGCACGATTTTGCGCAGAATAATATTTTGGAGCATTAAATTTAATACTCTCTACACCTTCTGATGCGCCACCACCAGAAGCTGGTGATACTACAGATACTGATGTTGTCGCTCCAGAATATGGAGGAGTTCCACTATATGTAAATGATCTAGCTCCATTTGCAATATCTAAATTAGAAACCATATACTCTATGTTTACTATATTACCATTACTTAAACCTGCACTTAAGATATCATCTCCAAAAACCAATTCATATAACCCATTGTCTATCTCTTTAATCCAATATGCTCTGGTTGTTTGATTGACATCCATTAGAGATGATGCCAATGTAAATGTATTAAATTCTGAACTTGTAGAGTTTTGTTGCACACGAACTTTTAATGTATCTAAATCTACATTGACGTTTGGAATAATAAAACGAGTTCCATCAGCAACAGTATACTTGTTTGTTAAATACGTGCCCTCATATAAAATAACATTTTGTATGTTATATGATGATGCTGAACCAGTAACATTCAAAATTTCTCTATTGTAAAATGTTAATGTTGATCCATTAGCAACGCTTGAGAATATAGTATATGCTGGAATTGATACAGTATTTGGTCCAACACTACTAGAAGTAATATTAATATTAACAGTAGCAGTAGCACACTTTGCTGATTTTGGAGTATATCCAAGCATCTTTGCTAAAGAAACAACACTATTTCTTTTAACTGCAGAATCCAAAAATAACTCATTTACAGCTAAGTTATTATAAAGAGCATTGTAATGTGTATTGTATGCTAAAATATCTAACAATACAGAAAGACCAGAACCTTCAAAGTCATAATCTGAAAATTCAGATTGTCCTTTAAGGAACTCTTTTAAATTATTTTTGATATTATCAAAATCTAATTCTGTTACATTTATTTTATTATTCTTTTGAGCCATTATCGTGTTCTTTCCAATACTATATTAAGAGTGATTGGTCTTTCTGTATTGATAACCTTAAAATTTATTGTCACATCAACACCATTATCATTCGGTTTATAATTTACAATCACATCAATAACTTCAACTCTTGGTTCGAAACTATTAATCATATCAATAATCGACTTTCGCATAGAAGAGGCAACAACTGGTGATTGTGGCTCGAATAAAAGTCGCTTTAATGGCGACCCAATTTCACTATGAAATGGACGCTCATAATTAGAAGTTAATATAAGGTTTTTAAGTGATGTTTTTATTGCACTATCGTCATATCGACGTGAGATATCTTTAGTCACTGGATTAGCAGTGAAATTTAAATCTAAATCTGAGAATAGTCTTGTATTTCTTGTCATCTTATTATTTATTAGTTTACTAAGACGTTGGGGGAGCCAGAAGCAATCATATCACCACAGCTTAATCTATCTCCAACCCTAGCTAGTGGTTTACCATTGACTAAAACATTTGGAGAACCCATAGCAGTAAATGATGGGTGAAATTTTTTACCGCAGATGTGAATTGGCCAAGCCATCCCAATAGTATGGGCAGGCAAACCACCTATTAGAACATTTGAAGATCCTTGGTAGGTTGGTCTTGGGAAGAAACAATGTCCTGCTGACATGGATCCAATTGTTGCTGCTACTGACATATAATTTCCTTAGTTTAACTCTGGATAAACAGTTTTAGCTTTTATTCCTGCAGTTCCATTGGCAACTGAAGAAAGAAAATATTGATTGACTAAAGCAAAATTCTCATTTAGAGTGAAAGTCCAGTCACTGAAAGTTATGTATGAATTATACGCTGGATTTCCTATTGGATTGCTAGAACCCCATGGAGCAGCAGCACCCCCACCACCAACTGATGAATATTCATAGTGATTAACTCTAATAGTTATAGATTTGGTTCCAGCTGGTGGTGATATGTATTCATATACTGCAGTGTATTGTTCTGGTAAATTAGCAAAACGAGAAACTGTTCCGTATGTTTTTACGTTATAATTATTTGTTATATCTGTATTGTCTTCGCTATATTTTAGGTATTTGATAAGTCTATCAAACATATCTGGAAATTCGCTTCTTATTGTAACTGTTTTTGGTTGAGTTATGACAGCACTAAAATCTGGTGGTGCTGTGATACCCAACATCTGAACATTGATAATATAATATGCATAGTATGTTATAGCCTCGGCAGTACCAGCAGAATCTACTCCAGCTAAAACAATTGGTACTGCTGGATTAGTTTCAGTTCCAATAAATTCTGTTAATTCATAAGGAAGTGTTCCTCCTTCTGGATTGGCAGGATCTGCTGCACCACTTGGTCCACGTATTGGCATAATTATTTTCCTTTATACTAAAACAAATCCACCTGTTGGGAATGTTCCCGCATAGGTAGCATGATGATTCATTGTAAACATGTGTCCTTTATTTCCAGCTGGTCTACATGACACGTGAATCCAATATTGAGAACCATTGTATTCCATAATAACTTGGTTCCATGAAGGTAAAAGTTTAACAATTTCATTACAGATCTTAAACGTCTCAGCCTTACCACCTGGAAACACGATATCAGCTGCGCATCCAATTGGGTGGTCACCACCTTCTTTCTGCGTACCCAAATCTCCTGGAGCACCACCAAATGGTGGACGACGGAAAGCTGAAGTAATGGTAAATTTACCAAATTTATCACGGATTGGATCAAGAACTTTTTCTGCCAATACTCTCATATTACATACAATTTCTTGCGGTGTAATATTTCCACCATTAACATTATATGTAACACGTGGAATACGAACACCACCTTTGGTTAAATCACCAAGAGTGAAGTGCTTGGATAACTTCATACCAGCACTAAATTGATCTGCTGGCATATTTCTAATTGCATCTAATCCAGCAACAGATCCTGGTGAACCAGCTGAATTTGCTGTTGGTTTTTCTGTCTGTGATGGATACTTACGTCCCTCAATATCGGACTTGCTAACTTCATTATTTTGAATTTTTCTATTTGCATATGCAGTAGGATTTCCAGTATCTGGAGAGTCAAAACCAGTTTCTGAACCACGAGTTGCCAGACCTGGTTTTGGTAAAGTAGAAACACCAGAAGTTCCACGAATCTCAATAGGTAGTTCAATATCTGCCTGTCCAGCTGCACGTGCAGGTAGAGCAGGTTTTGCTGCTGTGGCACCCAATGGTGATTGCGCAATTCCGCTATTAAGTGCAACGATTGCGCCATCAAGAGCAACCATGGCACCACCTTTAATGCTAACTGCGCCAGTTGCACCCAAAGCCACTGCTGCCAAAGATTTTAAGTTCAATAAACCTTTAGCTTCAACATTCATGAACGCAGTAGATTTAATATGTGTAGCAAGTTTACTACTAATATTGACATTATTAGATGCATCAATATGTGTATCTAATTCTGACGTTAAGAAAATAGAACCTTTAGTTGATGTATAATTTATATCAGAGTCTGCTTCAACAAAAAGACCTGCATCTGATTTTACATTCATATCTTTACCAGACTGAATATTTAAACCAGAATCAGATTTAATATTAAATTGTCCAGTAGACTCCATATTAATTCTAGATGCTTTTAAGTTAAATTCACCACCAACAGCTAAGTTTGAATTTCCACTAACATTAATATTAGCATCATTATAGATGTTAATATTTGCAGCACCAGAAACTTCTAAATTAAAGATATTGTCTGTACGGACATTCAGTGCGCCATCGACAGTTACATTCAATGCACCTACAACATAAACATGTCCATTACGTTCAATAATTTCATATCCATCACCAACAATACGATTGACTTGGGTGCCGTTTGCATCCCACTCAATAAATGATCCTGTTCTGTGATATAAATGAACACGTTCAGAACCTGGAGTATCATCAAACTCCATCACGTGTCCTGATTCAGTTTCTGTAACTTTATTATAGGGGTAAGTTGCATTATATGGTACAGGAGATTGATCCCATGTTCCACCATTGGCAATCTTAACACCAGTCTTCATAGCTGCTTCTTTTTTAACAACGTATGTTCGCCCTAAATTATTCCCAGCAGCTAGACGATTAGTATCAGGTTCATTTTTATATTTTGGATATACACCATTTGGATCTTGGAATCCAATATTCGGGTCGATTGAAAGACCAGTACTAATACTACCATCATCATTTGGCATACCTACTGCTGCAGCATTAGTTACTGTTGGTTCACCAGTAGTTTCTAATTTAACAAGAAGACTTTTAGCTTGTCCTACAGGAGAGTTTGCTATTTTAAATAACTCATCTACAATAGCATTTTTGTTTGGGTTGGCGAGTCCTAACTGTGATACCAATTCAGTGACAGTTCCTGATACATTAGTAATACCAAGATTACTAGCAATGTCTGTAATAGAACCACCAAAACTACTAAGTGAATTTAACTTAGTAGCAAATATGGTTTCTATAGAAGTAGCTTGGTTAATTGCACCATTTACTTGATTGGTAATAGCGGTGAATGGATTTGGAATACCATTAGTTAGCTGACCAGTTAAATTATTAATATTAATACCAGTGGCATTTGTTAATTGATTGGTTAGCTGACCAGTTAAATTATTAACATTAAGATTGTTAGATGCCAGATTTGCGATCTGCGCATTTAGACTGTTGGCAACATTGGTTGGTAATATATTACCACTAGCATCCAGAATGTTAGTTTTTAAACCACCAAGATTTTCATTGGCGAAACTAGTAACAGTTGCTGATAAATCACCAAATTGTTGAGTTAGCTGATCGGTTAATCCACCAGAAAGATCAGATAAAGAAGCACCAAGATCAAATGATGATACTAAATCTGTATATTCTGAAATCTGATCAGTAATTCCACTAACTAAGTCTGTTGGCAATTCACCAAGGATTCCATCTAAACCTAAACCCTCTAATGCATCTAAACCACCAATTGCATCTAATCCTGGAATACTTGATAAACTAAATCCACCAATATTTAAATCACCAAGCCCACCACCAGTAACAGCACCAATTACATCACCTGTAATGCTGCCAGCTTCTCTTGGTGTAGATTCAGCTGAATCATCTTTTGGTGTTATTTTAACAACACCATAATAATCAGTACCCATATCAATTTTATCACCGCCACCTAATGAAGCAGTAACAGCTGCTTTTGGCGATGTATTTCTAAAATCCCACTCTTGTTGGAGATGATCTTTTACAGTGCTCCATTTTGTGTGAACTTTATTCCCAGATTTTGCATATCTTCCATTTTCGCCACCATATGGAAATCCAGGATGTTCTGGATCTTCAATTGATGCAAATTCAGCTGCCAAAGATCTACCAGCTTCTTTTAATAAAGTCTCATTAGATTTATTGGGGTTTCTGTAATATGCCAATAGCTTTGGGCGTTTACGCCCAAGTAAATATTCTTGACAGATAAGGTCTTGAATCTTCTCATTAAATGTTGTCGCAACATCAATGTTAAGTGACTTACATGCTTCCCTTAAAGTTACAGGAATACACTGATATTTACCAACGGCAAATAATTTATCTGGTGAGTTTGGATTGAGTGCTTGGAATGCCATGATGTCTTTAATAGGCATCTTGGTTAGTGCAAGTTTCTGCCCACCTACGGAACCAGTTCCAGGTTTTGCGCCACTTCCACGATTAAACGCATCATATCCTGCAGCACCAGATTCACCCTTAGCGATTAATGCTGCTAGAGGACCAGTTATACTAGCTTCAGATTGTCCAACATTAGCTGGGGTATTATCATCTGGTTTAGTTCCAGCTGTGATTTCATCTGGAGTTTTTGTTTTATCTGTAGATAAATCAACCTCACCATCAGCAGCTACAGTATTATTTTTAATTTCACCATTTTGAATGGCATCATCAGTTTGAAATGCACCACCAAGAGTCCCCAACATAATTGGTTGCTGCTGATCTGGATCCATAAAAGTAATTAGAATCCAAGACCCCTCAACTGGACCAATAGGTGCTGTACCAACACCAGAAGTTCCAGCAGATGTAATAGGCATAACTGGGTATGCCCATGGCAAATCTGCAGTAGGTAATACAGTTTTATTTTCTGTATGTAATCCTACAATACGTACTTGGCATCTACCCAATTTTAATGGGTCATTTCTATTCTCAACACAACCAGTGTAATATGGTAACATATTATTTTCCGTCCAAATTCTTTAATGTTGAATCTTTAAATAATTCAATAATGCACTCATGTCTTTCTCTATCGATATAATGATTAACTGCTCCAATAATATAAGCACCTGATACATTAGTATCTAATGTATCGTCTTCGGTCTTTTTAATAGGTTGCATCTTATCAATAGCCAATAAACACTTTTGCCCAACTGTATAATCCGATCTTCCAGGAACTGTAATTTCAATTTTACTTGAATCTGCTGAACGCATTAAAGAAATACGTTTCTGAATAAATGTAGCATTAGTTACATCTTTTTTATCCGTGAAACTTCCATAATAGGTTGGTTTCGCCAAGATCATTGAACTATATTTGTAAATTGCATTTTTAGAGAAAATTGGGTATGGGTTTAAATGCGCACCCTCATTATATGAATCTCTAATGTCGTGGTTATTAACAGTAACTAATTTAGTAGTAATATCATATGCATACTGTCTAGATGCAAACATACCTTTACGTATATTATCAAGATAGTCATATGACTCAGGAATACGTATTTCTTTAATGCGTTTATATTGCTGTTCTGGATTGATAACAGATCCACCACCTGGAAGTTCATCACGTTTATAATTATCATAGTAAAACTCTTGAACAATATCATTGTTCGTATAAAGAGTCTCTAATGAAACAAAATTATAACCTTGTCTGTTTTGAAAGAACACATAAGTTGGAGATTCATTAAAATTTAATGAATGGTCGCAAACATAATTTAAACTCTTAACTGGATTCCAAAAATTAGATATAAATTTAATTTCATTTCTAGTCTCTTCAACAAATTGCATTTTAGAATCAATTTGAAGACCAAACTCTTTACTAGACATAATTTCTTTAACGATATCTGAGCATTTTCCTGACCATGCTTTACTTACTTTTTTATTTAAATCAATAACAGCATGTTGACTAATAAAATGCAACTCATAAGTAACACTTCTATCACCAAGAATTTCTTTATTTGCCATCTTAAACAAATAGAATCTACCTTCAATCGGTGTTTTTAAAGTTGGGGTTGATATTTTTATATCAACAAATTCTTCACCAACTAATGGGAAGGTAGTTGCTAAGTCTAAAGAATCTTTAATAATCAAGGAACCAGTAATAAATGGCGAAAATAGATCTTCAAAAACCTGAATACCAATTACTTGATTTGTTATATCTTGAAAAAATCCTGTAGAAGATACAATCTGTATCTTCTCGATATTTACATCACCAGCAAATCTTATTTTATCAGCAGATCTCATTACACAATATCTTTAAACTGGTTTAAAATTCTTTGAAGTACTGCAGAAGAAATTATTTTTATTCTTCTCTTACCTTCATTAATACGCTCTTCATATTGTGTATTTGATATAGATTCAGCTTGTGGATGATCAGAATCAACAATAAATCCAGCTACATTTTCATAATGGTGAGTAGAATTAGAATTCCCAGATCCATACTTATCAATTATGTATTTTTCTAATGAAGTTTGTGATAGTGGAAAATCATTTATATAATCATATCTTTCATTGACCAGCATAACAATCCAGTGATAGTATGGAGAACCATAAAATTTTTCTGAAATTATTTCTGGAGTTTCTCCATCTACAATATCATACTCATCATACAGATTGATATTAGCAAGTATCTCTTTTCTGAATCTTACATTTTCTGTAATATCAGTTACAGCAATAACTGTTGTTTTATCGCCTATATTAAATTCATAGGCAATTGCGGGGAAATTATTAAAGTACATTATAGACCTGCCTGAATTTTATCTTTATCCATCAGTGAAAGTTCTCTGAAGGTCATTTGTATATTAATTTGAGTCGGAGACCCATCTTCAAATGTATTAAATACTGCGTTTGGTGTGTAATTAACAGACATCTCAGTTAATACACAAGAGGTGTGTTTATGTATGTTTAAATTCTCAGAACCATTATTATAATACATAATGTCAAATTCAGATGGATAGATATACAAAAATTTATTCGTATCTTTAAACTCTGGTTGCATATGAAGTTTAAATGCTTTAATAATATTCTGCACATTTCTAGATTCTTGTGCATCTCTTGGAAAGAATTGATATTCAAATTGAAACGTGCGGAAATCAACACCTTTGAATACTTGTTCCTTGCGAGGGTTTGCTGCAAGACCAGTTGCAGCAGAAACTGCACCAGCGTTTGGTCCAAACATTAATCCAAGGGCAGCCGCACCAGTACCAGCCGCACCAGCAAGATCAGCACCACTAAAATTACCAATAGCTTTCATAGCTGCTTCACCAAGAAGTGGAGCCATAACTGCAGTTGCGGTATCCTCCTCAGAAAACTGAGTTCCGTAACGTACATTCAATTGGTTTGGGATATGAAGAGCGATAGCAGTTCTTAAGCGTTTCTGTGCACGAGTAGTAGTTCCAGCAATAGCTGCTGCAGCACCAAGACCAATTGCACCTGGAGCCGCAGCTATGGCAGCACCAGCAAGAGGTTTTCCTGCAGCAAAACCACCAACTAATCCTTTAAGAACAGTACCAGCTACTGCTCCAGCTACTAATCCAGTTTTAGATAAATTTGAACCTATAAGAGCACCACGATCCCTAGTGAATGTAGTGTCGTCTGTTATTTGAACTCCACTTTCTGGATTCAGTAGCTTAGAAGATTCTGCTATACTAATATAAAAAATTACATAGTTTCCTCCATAATTTGGACTCATTAAATCCGATGGATAACTATGATTTGATATATCGTACTTAGAAGATTGGTATGTTGAGGCAGTTGCCATTTTCGTTTTCACCCTAAATAATTGGTGGTTATTTATACTCTCCTACTATTTATCAATGTTTCATAAAAGACTTTTTACTCCAATGTTTCCAGCAAAATATACTGGAGATCCTACGAACATCGTAATGCGTAGTTCATGGGAGACTAGATTTGCCTCATGGGTTGATAAAAACCCACAGGTAGTAAAGTGGAGTTCTGAAGAAACAATCGTACCATATCGTTGCCCAACAGACAACAAGATACATAGATACTTCGTTGATTTTAAGATACAAGTGCAAGCTAAAGATGGACTACTTCGTACATATTTAATAGAAGTAAAACCACAGAAACAAACAATTCCGCCAATATTTCCAGGGAAACGAACTCAGAGATATTTAACAGAGTCTTTAACCTTCATTAAGAACCAAGCTAAATGGGCAGCTGCACGTGAGTATTGTAAAGATCGTAACTGGGATTTCAAAATTATAACTGAACACGAACTGGGGCTGCCAGCCTAAATAACTAATATGGCTACTAAAACACCTACTTTAATTGACGTTTTCGAAAGAAACAAATACAACTTGGACGATGTCGCCAAGAAATCACGCACATGGTTTCAACAACAAGTGTTATTGCTTAATCGACAGCGTTTAACCCCAAATAAAGTTTTAAATAGTAACGAGCAACAATTAAGAACTAGAGTGTCTCCTGGATTTATGTACATGTTTGCATATGATCCGAAATACAAAGAAACTCTACCTTACTATGATCGCTTCCCATTAGTTCTACCTTACAATACGTTCAAAGGTGGATATATTGGGTTAAATCTACACTATCTTCCACATCAACTTCGTATTAGACTTTTAGACAACTTAATGTCATTCGCCAATAATACGAAAATGGATGAAACTACAAAACTTCGTTATTCTTGGCAACTAATTGATGGTGCATCGAGATATAAATTAGCGCAACCTTGTATTAAACAATACCTAGTAGAACATGTTCGCTCGCCATTTAGAAAGATTGACTCAAACGACTGGGCAACAGCTATGATGCTTCCAGTTGAAAGATTTGTTGGTGCTAGTAATGAACAGGTTTGGGCAGACTCAAAAAGAATGGCACGATAATGGCAAAATTAACGGAATTTATATCACAGATAAAACAAACTGGGTTATCAAGAACTAACCGCTACAGCGTTATAATGAACCCACCAATGTCTTTGATGACAGGGCAAAATGCATTTGCTCAAAGTTTCCCAGATATACGACAGCTTTTGCTCTTCTGTGACCAAGTTCAACTTCCTGGTCTTAATTTATCTACTACTCAAAATAGAACATTTGGTGAATTCCGTGAAGTCCCATATGAAAAACTATATGGTGATTTAAATATGCAGTTCTATGTTGATACTGATTTAAATGTTAAAACATTTTTTGATACATGGATGAGTGCAGTACAAGATCCATATACAAGAACATTCTCATACTATAATGACTACATTACAGACATTACAGTTGTTGTTGAAGACTTACAAGATGAGATGACATATGGTGTAACTCTATATGAGTGTTATCCCAAAACTATATCTCCAATTCAACTTGACTACGCTAACAAAGATGTAATGAAATTACAAGTAGCTATGAATTACAAATATTGGTTACCTGAAAATATGGCTAAGCCAGCACGTGGTGGTGTTAGCCCATTCACAAATGGTAATAGAAATTTTGGTGTTCCAGAATCATTTTTAAACGACTTCACTACATTCCAAGCTAACGTAAATCAAGTAAGCAATACTGTTCAAGGTATAAGTAATTTTATTACTGGATTATTTGATTAATGAATAATGAGTCGTGGATGAATAGTAAGTGGCGTCCAGCTATGGGTTGGACGTACATGGCTATATGTATTCTTGACTTTGCTTTATTTCCGATTGCTTGGTCAATACTTCAAGCATCTTATAATGGACAAGTAACAAGTCAATGGGAACCACTAACACTTAAAGGTGCTGGTTTATTTCATATGGCAATGGGTGCTATTCTTGGAATTGCTGCTTGGACACGTGGACAAGAAAAGATTGCTGGGTTAACTGGAACGATTTCACCAATAAATACTAGACCCACTTTAAGGGATCCAGAATTTCGTAATACAAGGAATGACTAATGTATCAATACAAAGCTAAAATACTAAAAGTCCTCGATGGAGATACAGTAGATATCGACTTAGATTTAGGCTTCAATATTGTTCTTTCGAACCAAAGAGTTCGCATGGCTGGCATCGATACGCCAGAATCAAGAACAGTAGACAAAGAAGAAAAGATTCGTGGTAACTTATCTAAAAAGAAGTTAGCAGAAAAACTTCCTATTGGTTCTTATGTTACAATTGAAACTCAAAGGTCAGATAATAATGATGATAAGTTTGGTCGTATTCTAGCTATATTCATTCTTGAAGATGGAACTAGCTTGAATCAATGGATGATCGACAACAACTATGCAGTTCTTTATCAAGGTGAGAACAAAGAACTGGTGCAAGAAATGCACCAGTACAACAAGACAAAACTAATAGAACGTGGCGAATTAAAATAATGAAAATTGATGATAGATTATCGGAAGTATTTGATGTGACTCCTATCGCAGATTTAGCTAACGCAAAAGTTATTGATTCTGCCACGGGAGAAATTGTGCAATCTTCTGGCGACAAAATTCAAGATGACTATGATAAATCTCGTGGAAATCTACATGGATTATTGGTGCAGGGGCAGGATGCACTAACGCATGCTCTCTCAGTAGCTAAGCAATCTGAACACCCACGTGCTTTTGAAGTAGTGGGTAATTTAATGAAGCAACTAGCCGACGTAAATCAGCAATTGATGGATTTACACCAACAGAAGGCTAAACTTGATGGTCCTAAAGCAGCCAAACAAGAAATAACTAATAATGCAATATTTGTGGGCAGTACCGCTGAATTGACAAAAATGATTAAGAGTATGAACAAAGGAGAATAATACTATGGCTTTACCTATTCAAAACACCCCAACCTACACGTTACAAATTCCTTCCAGTAAGGAAACATTAAAGTATCGTCCGTTCTTGGTTAAAGAACAAAAAGCACTTTTGTTGGCACAACAAAGCGAAGATTCTGTTGTTATGATCGACACTTTAAAAGAAATGATTCGTTCATGTGCTAAGACACCAATCAACGTAGACAAGTTAGCCGTATTTGATCTTGAGTATATCTTTAGTCAAATCCGTGCCAAGTCTGCTGGCGAATTTGTAGACCTATACATGTTCTGCGATGATGATCATGGAGATGAAAACGAAAAGGCTAAGGCACTTGTTCGTATTGATTTGTCTCAACTACAAGTAGAGTTTAATCCAAATCATGTGGACAAGATCCACCTTTTCGATAACTGTGGTGTAGTTATGCGCTACCCAACTATTGAAATCGTTAAAAAAATTGAACAGATGGGCGAGCAGCGTGAGGCTGAACTTGTATTCGATATCGTGGCTGAATGTATGGAATACATTTATGATGGTGACGATATTCATTATACAAAAGAACAAACTAAAGAAGAACTAAAAGAGTTCATCGAAAACTTGACGCAAGACCAGTTTCAAAAGATCGAGCAGTTCTTTGAAACGATGCCAAAACTTAGACATCCAGTAAATTATAAGTGCCCAGTATGTGGGAAAGAACACAATAAGGTACTTGAAGGACTTAACAATTTTTTTTAATGAACCTTAGTCATGAGACGGCATTTAACCACTACAAAACGAACTTTGCATTAATGCAATACCATAAATATTCGTTAGAAGAGTTGGATAACATGATGCCGTTCGAGCGAGAAATCTACGTTAGTATGTTGGTGCAGCATTTAGAAGAAGAAACTCAAAAACTAAAACAGAAACAAGCCACTTAAATGCAAACAGTATTAGCTAATCAGCAGAATTCTCTGAACAAATTACTCGAACTGTCCAAACAGGATCGACTACTTCAGCTCATTCAGACTAAGGAAGCCTTCAATATTGATAAAGATGGCGATAAGAATCTTGAAGAACTCAAGAAAATTAATGCTTCTATCAAAGATTTAAACGAATCAAGTAATGATAAGAACAAAGGTGGTGTTAATTCTAACGTCATTAAGTTGTTTACTGAAATTAAGAAAACTACCGAAGAGGTAAAACAATTAGCGCAAGCTGCAAGTCCTAGAAGTCCATTATCTAAAGAGCAAGCCAAAGATATAACTGGTAAGGCTATGGAACGTCGCCAGTTCAGAGGCATCGGCGATCGTGTTGGTGAGTTTAAATATAAGGCAAAAGACTTTTTTACGATGCGTGGCTTCTTAGATAAGACAGGCATTGTCAAACGTGGAACTGGAGGCGTATTCTCTGACATGCTTGATAAACGAGAAGAACGTCAAAAGTATGTTGCTTCTCGTCTTAAAATGGATCCAACAGCACGTCTACATGGCACAGAAAAAGCTAGTCAGATTTTCTCTCGTCAGTTTGATGAACAGCAGAACGTCCAACGTAACATTAGAAAGAATGAGTCTGCTCTTTCTACGTTTAAGAAACAAGGTTTCACTGAAGAACAGATCAAACGATCTGAAGAGTTTAAGAAAAGAGAAACTCTTGCTACTGATCTAGCTAAGGTTGACACTCGTGTTCGCCCTCAAGGATTTGATCCTAAAACTGGCTTAGTCAAACAACCAGTTATCTCTGCTATAAAGCCAGAAGTTATTACTGAAAAAGCTAAACCCAAATCAGCTAAGAAACAAGCAGCTGATGTTGGAGTTCCTGCATCTACCGATATTACTGAAAAAGCTAAACCCAAATCAGCTAAGAAACAAAAAGCTACAGCTTCTGCTGCAGTTAGCTCAGTTATCTCTGCTATTAAGCCAGAAGTTATTACTGAGAAACCACAAACACAAGAAGATCAAAAACGATCTGCTATAATTCTTCCATTCACTCAACCTAAAAAAGTAGATAAGAATGCCGAATCTGCTGCATCTGCACTGTCAGGTGAAGAAGCATCTCTTGAGCAAAATAAGAAGGTAGATGAAGGTAATGCTGTATTAAAACAGATTGAAGAAAACACAAGAGGATCAGCTGGTGCCATTAAACCTGCACCAAAAGAAGAAGCTGGCGCAGGTGGAGGTATTCTGGATAGTATTATGGGATTCCTTGGCAATGGACTCATGACTGCAGTCAAGTTCTTATTTAATCCAAAAAACCTATTAAAAGCATTCACTAAGTTCTTCGCACCAGCCATGATCATCGGGTCGCTTGTGAATGGTATTATGGATGGATTTAAAGTATTCTCTGAAACTGGATCTATTGGTGAAGCACTAATTGCTGGTCTTGGTGGTGTTCTATCATTCTTAACATTCGGATTGTTTGATGCTGAAACTGTTAAGAATATAGTTAATGCTGTATCGGGATTCGTTACTGAATATATCGTAGAACCTATCACCAAATTCTTTAATTTCTTGGGTGATGCATTCAATACGTATATCAAAGAGCCAGTAATGGCAGCATTTAGTACTGTGGCTGGCTTATTTGACGAATTCATTATTCAGCCATTAAAGACTGTATTTGAACCAGTAACTAAGTTTTTCTCTAATCTTAAAGATACTGTATTTGGCTGGTTTAATAATTTTGAAATTCCTGGAATTAGCTTCAGCATAGCGGGTAAAGATTTTGGTGTTGGTCCATGGCGTCCATTTAAAGCAGAATCCGCAGCAATACCTGCAGGAACTAGTAATGCTGGTGCAGGACAAGGGTCATCTCAGTTTGCTGCAGTAGATCCAAGAAGAATTGATACAGCTACATCACCTCAAAGTGGTAATGCTGTTGCTAAACAATCTGAGCAAAACAAAGAAGCAAACATGGATGCTTCGAAACCTAACTCTGGTGGTGGGAATACTATTGTTTCTGCTCCAACTGTTAACAATGTTCAGAACACCCAACAAACTATCAAATTACAGCCACGTAATCGAGATAATTCTGTTAGTAGTTATCTGTCTAGCAGATACGCATAAAAAATGGGAGCGCAAGGCTCCCATTCTCTTAAGTAGACTACTACTTAATCTTCTTGTGCGATCTTCTCAAAGTAAGACATCACATCTTCGTCGTCATCCATCGGAGCAGGTTTGCTTGCCTTTGGAGTTGAAGCTGGCATAGAACTAGCTGGTGTTGGTGCAGCACGAACTGGACGATCTTCATCAGAAGCAATCTCTGCAGCAGATTTGCTAGCAAAAGAATCACCAGACAAAACCTCATTCAGTTTCTTCTTGAGTTCATCATAAGACTTAAAGTTCTTACGATCAGTAAACTCAGATAACTTAGTTTGAGAGTTTACAATTGCCAACAGTTTGTTTTCATCTTCTGAGACAGGAGAAGGATCAGCAAACACAGACTCATCATAGTTGGCATAACCATCTTTCTTACGCATACGCAGTTTGAAATTGGCACCTTCCCATAAGTCAAATACATTCACTGGCTTTTCATCTTCGAAAGTTGGACGTGCTTTGTCCATGATCTTGTCAAAGATTTTCTTGCCAAATTTAAACAAGAATACCTTACCTTCGTTCTCTGGGTGTTTTGGATCAGACACAACCAAGACATTGGCAGTGAAAGATAACTTACGCTTTTGTTTACGAGCAATCTCTTTGTTGGCTTCAGAACCAGAGTTCCAAAGTTGAGTGTTCAATTCACCAACAGGATCATTCTCACCAAGAGTAGTCAGTGAGTTCTCGATATACCACTTACCAGTTGGTCCTTGGAAGCCATGAGAAAAGATACGAACCCATGGGAGTTCATCACCTTCTACACGTGGTAGGAATCTTAGTGTTGCTGTGCCGTTACCTGCTTTATCGCCTTCTAGACGCCAGAATCGGTCGTCAACGTAGGACTTGGTTTCGGATTGGGGGTTGGCAACTTTCTCGAAAGCATTGGCAATTGCACCAAAATCAGAGTTGCGCATTGAGCGGAGTTTTTGAATATCCATCGTATGTTTCCTTTGTATTAAAAATATTACTTTGTATTAGTATTGTGTTGAATCTGAATGTCATCGGTCATTTCAATATCATCATCAAAGATGTCATCATCAAAATCAATATCTTCATCAACATAACTATTTAGCGTTCTCATACCACCAGTTTTTTTACCGCTGGCATGTCTAGCTGGTTTCCCAGATCGCCCACTAGATTCTTCTTCGAACTTCTTCGAATTTTTATGGTATGTCTTACCCATATTATAACTCTTGGATCTCTTCTTTAAACTGATTGAAAACTGGTTCAACCTTACTCTTGTCGTACTTCACAAATCCCTTAACTTTTTCAATCTTTCGTATCTCATTCTCCCACAAGTATAACATGGTTGAATTTTGTTTCCAGTTGTCAATAAGGTTCATCATATCATCAAGTATCCTGACGGACTCAATACTTATTTGTCCACCAAGGAATAGCTTAAGTATACTTGGATAATTGTTGCAAGTAAAGTAAAAGATTGATTGTTCTTTTAACTTTTCCTTGTAAGCATACATAACAATCTTACTGCAATCATCAGAGAAGATCTTAGTGATAGACTGCTTGCGCTTCATCCATTCACCAAGATTACTCAATGCCTCTTCCGAGGAATACTGAGGATTCTCATTACCGTATGCAAAGTTAGCCACAAAGAATTGAATCAAGTCTTTATCCACTGGATACTTTCTTGCCAACTTCTCAAATATGTATCTATCATTACGAGCATTAAATGCTTCACGTGTGCCTTTAACACTACCACGATTCTTGAACACGTCAAAGGTATCTCTAGTGAAGTGCAATTTAATAGCCATGTAATACTTGTATGCTTTAAATCCGTCCACTACGTGCTTTCCTACATGCTTCTTTCATCTCTGCTGTGAAATCTGGAGAGATCTCAGCTAACGAACAATCAATAACTTTAACTCCATGCTTTGGTTGTGTTGAAGCAACGTAGAATCCAAATGCAATTAAAGCCAAAATAGAAATTACTACAACAATATCAAACGTCCAACTGGGCTTGTTTGGGGAGGTAGTTTTGTTCTCGAAATTCATTACCAATTTTATCCTTGAGTGACTTGTTAATCAAGCTAACGATATCTTTCGGTTCAAGATAGTTTTCTTTACAGTAGTCAAGAACTGCATCCATGTAAGGTTGCTTCTTATTCTTCACCACGTCTTCAATGTAAAGAGAAAATTCATTGGCAGTTTTAAACATTCTGCTTTGTGAGGTAGTAGTCGGCTGCTTTAATTGATCGCTGGACATCATCATATTCCTTCAGTTTAGTTTTATAGAGATTCCAAATCGGAGTATTCGTATTATCTGGATCCATATTGCGTTCAAATTTGTCAAGGAACAAAGTAAAGAATTTGTCAAGACGCATGCGTTCAACATACAGAGTATTTCTAGTTTGAACAATGCCGTTGAAGTCACGATCAGTTGCTTGAGATACGATTTGGGAGTAAGCGGGATTCATAATATATTATACCTTAAAAAGTTTTGCAAGTCAATTACGACGCATTGTTGCAATTTCAACAGCTTGTTCGTCGGTAAAGATAGGCACAGAGTTTGACTTGTGCATGGTGCCAATACCTTTGATAGCGTTTCCAGTGTAGACTGGATTTTCTTTCTTGGCACAAACACCACCAGTAAATGGAAGACTTGGAATCTTAGGTGTCTCACGACAAGCAGGTGCTCCAAGCGAGTATGAGAACGCATCCGTCTTTGCTTGGATCGGTTTCTTGGGCTCATACTTCTTTAGTAGTGCTTCCCAGTCAGCTTGAACTTGACGTTGCTTCGCTGTAGGTTTCGATGGCTTGCGTTTTTTAAACGAGGTGTAAATCAAAGTAGTCATGATGTAATTATACCCTAAAGTATTTTGCAAGTCAACACTTATCGATAGTAGCAAAAAGGCACACTACGTTGGAAACCAAATTGATCAGTCACCACTGTATACTCGCAATATTGCTGAGGTTGTGGTGCATAAATCACAGGTGGCTGTTGCATGATTACAGGTGGCTGTTGCATGATTACAGGTGGTGTCTGCTGATAGATGACTTGAGGTTGTCCTGCTCTCTGCAATTGTTGAAATGCCCACAGACCAGCAATACCAGCAAGCGCACCTTGCTCACGTGGACCCCATGCAAATGCAGAACTACTAAAAACTAGACCAGCAACTACAGCTACAATAAATTTCTTCATTTTATTTCTCCTTAAATAAAGCGAACATTTTGACGAATCGTGCGGTTCAGACGAATAATCTGCCCCATTGTTTTGTGCAACTCTGCCTCAAACATCTGATACATTGGATCAGTTTTTGGAACTGCAGAATTTTCCAAACCATCTTGCAGACCTGTAGCCTTACCAACCAATGCCTCTTTACGAGTCATCTTTTTGACCATGTCAGCGTCCACTAAGGCACGTTTACCAAAAACTAGCATTTCAACTTTTTCCATAATTAACTCCGTTTTCCTAGACAATAGAGTTATTATACATCACCTACGAATTAAAGTAAACACCTATCTAGACGCTGGTAAGTTGTTGATTTATAAGGGAAAAATAACCCTACAGAGAGTAGGGTTATCGGGTTATTTCTTCAAATTTGCCGTATAGACGACGCAAACTGTGTCGGAATATCCGTAAGCGCACCTAACAGACATCGGGTCAATGCCCTTTACAATAGCAGATTCGATGTTACTTTTCATCGCAAGATCACGTTGCAAATTGTAGTGCGTTAAACACAAAACACTAGTGACCAAAACAATAACTGCACCAACGATACATGTAATAAATTCAGCTTTCATATTTTCTCCTTACCATGAACCATCATCAACAACACCACGAACCCAAATTGGTCCGAGTGTCACATAAATCCCACGCATGTTGGGATTCAAATCATCTGGATGTAGAAACTCAAATCTGAAATCCCAATGATATGGATTGATTACCAATCCAAACCACAAACCAGAATAACGTACGTATTTACTTAATATCTTTAACATCGTCGCAAATCCCATATTTTTTCGCTTCATTTGCGCTCAACCAAATATCTTGTGGTGGCAACAATACTTCACGAATTTCTTTATCTGATAACCCAGTACATTTTTTGTAATGAGCAATCATGCGTTTGGTAGTTAAGTCGAACTCTTTAATTTGAGCAAACAACTCATGTTCTTTACCGAAAGCACCCCATGAATATTGGTGAGAGAGAATAGAAGTATTCGGTGTAAGAATACGTTGTCCCTTTTCACCAGCAATAAAAATCATTAATCCAGCAGAAGCAATTTGACCCAAGCCAATTGTTCTAATGGGAATGGCTGATCCACGCATTGTGTCAACCATAGCAAAAGCAGCATTCAAATCTCCACCTGGAGAGCAAATAATAAGATTAAGCATGTCTGGTCGTTCTTCAGCAAAGTTTGCTTCAAACACCCACTCAATTGCATTCTTACAAGTTGATAAACTTATCTCCTCCATCATCAGAAAGAAAGAATGTCTCGAAGCTGAATCGTCTTTCAGCTGGAGGTTTAGTTTTTCCATCATAGTTTTTGCCACCTTCTTTATAAAAAATATGTCGACCGATAGTAACTGTTTTCTGTAACTTCCATCCTGGATTTACATAATCAGCGTGATAATACAAAGCACCTTTAGTTATATCGTGTAGTTTCTCGTAGTTGGCATAAACGTATACAGCAACTTCTTTCGCTGACTGATACGATTCACTTCCTTTATTACTTTTGACTGCAGTACAGAACCAAGAAAATTGACACATACCTTGTGTCTTTTGTTTGACTACCCCACAGATGTCTTTTGGAAATCTTGGGTCTTCAACTCTATTTAAGGTCACTAGAGCAACGGCAACTTTGCCTTTCTCTGGTTCACTTCTTGCCTCATGGTAGATGTTGTCTGCCAAGCAATCAATTTGTTTCTTAGTATCTTTTGTTAATTCTGAATACGCAACATCAAGAATTTTATCATCCAGTGTAAAAATGTTATTTGATGCATATAATGTAGTTGCGATTATTGATAAAATCAATAAGCTGACAATTGCCAGTATCTTTTTAGTTCGCATTGTATCTCCTTAAAACAGTTAAGGATTGCAGGATGTGTGTATCCTGCAATCCAATCCCTATCAGGTGGACTTCTTGCTAGTCTTTGTATCTAGTGGGATGTTTGAAACAAATCCATTAAGTACCGATGCTTTGGCAATAATTTCTTGTTCAGATGGGATAGTGGGAAATCCTGGATGATCAGGAATTGTACCACCATTGAGTTTAGCAGATTCGACTTTCTGTTGCCAGTCGTTGCTAATTTGTTCACGCTTACCGTAGTAGTCATCGTTAAGCATGTCTTTTGCCATCTTGAGAAGTTCAAGACGGATTTCAAATGGCGTGAGATTTGCCATAGTTTTTCTCCTTGTGTGTAAAAAGTTGTGTGTAATGGTGGTTTTTTTAACTGGCTCCACCAAGCCAGTAATACTATTTAGGACTTTTTCTCTTCAGCTTTTTTCTTTGGAGTTGGCTTTGGAGAATCTGGAAGTGGAGGACACTTACCATTCTTATCTTTCTTAACACAGTTAGTGTTTTCTGGAGCAGGAGTTGCTGGTGCTTTAACTGGGTCTGCTGCAAAAGCAGAAAGTGCAAAAGTTGTAAGTACCAATGCGATTAAATGTTTCATAAGTTTCCTTTAAAGTTAATTATTGATCTTCACGATAAATCGCTAAGATGTTTTCTTCGTCAATCAGTGCACGTTCAACATTACCGATCTTAACTGGTATGCACTTACCCCAATCAAGAACAATTTTATCGCCCTTGCGAACTTTCTTTACATCGTAACCGATCTCTAATACTTCAGCGAACTTAGTTACTTTAACAGAAGCCGCACCCTCAAGAATAATGCCTGATTCAGTTTTTCGCTCATCAACTTTCACTTCAGCAATGTAAACTTTTTTACCCAATGGTTCAATCATAATGTCCTCATTTAAAAAATTAATGATTGGTTATTCTGTTACGAGGAAACCAATCGAAACCCTAGTCAGCGTTTAGGCTGCCAATGCGTAGACAGAGTCGTTTGCATTTACTTTTTTGCTTGATTTACAGTCATCGCCTACTGTGTTGCCGTCGCCACTATCTACCCCTGTCGAAACCATGGCATCCCCATCATAAAAATTCTAAACAACTCTTATGGTGGAGATGGTGGGAGTCGAACCCACGTCCAGAAGTCCTTTGCTTTGAAGGAATTACAACAATACACTAATTATACCCCACAATTTCTTGCAAGGCAAATTAGATGTTATATTTATTCTTATAGTCAAGTCTTAGTTTGCGAAACCCACCAATCCAGTTATCACGTTTCTCGATAAACCAACGAGGATCATCATTATCAACAGCCATAATAATTACAAGTCTACCAACAGGAATGCCTGTTCTCTCTTCAAAGGCAACAGCGTATGCTGCAGTTTGCATAAAATAGTTATGAATATCATCACGATCTTTTGGTTTACTTGATGTCTTAAAATCTATGACACTAAGTTTACCTTGGAACTCTGCGATACAATCAACTGTTCCAGCGACTTGTAAGTGGTCAGAATAGAGTGGATCTTCCAAGCAGTGAATTTTGTCGACTTTGTCAAGTAAGGGTTTAATGGAGTTGAACATTTCGAGGTCGAACATGTCGGCTTCGAATAAGTTTCCTCGTAGGTAGTCTTCACAGTATCCGTGAATCCTTGTGCCTCTTGCTGATGCTTTTCCAGAGATTCGGTTTGCTTCTTCGTTTCCGACTCGCTTTCTCCACTCTGCGATTCCCTTTGCTGTGTGTAATCCTGTAACGGTAGTGACGCTTGGATAGGCTGAACCCGATGGAGTCTTGTAGACTCTTGTTCCATCGGAGGATGTGGCACGTTCGAGTTTGGGTAAATCATGATGTATAAATGTCTTCATTTAGTTCCAATATTTCGAATAATCCATTTTGTTCCAATATTCTTCATTATTTCTATTCCAAAAATTTTTGATAAGATATGTAGCCATGCCAAAATATCCCATCTTCTTAAATCTTCTACTGTCCTGCCCAAAATAATGATTCACCAATTTGAACTTTTTAACATCATACATCTTAGAGAGAAAGAAGTCTTCACTAGTTCCAAACTTGGCAGGAAATCCACCAAATTCTTCAAACTTGTTTCTTCGTGTTAACATGTAAGCACCAACAGCAAATGGAACTTTATATTTCAATATGTTGTTAACTGCATTGAATAACATAAATCCAATTTGTGCAGTTAAATTACCATCATAACACTTCGCATACAATCCAATGAGATCTAAGTTATTATACTCTAATTCATTTACTGTGTCAAGTATAACTGTGTTAGAGAAAAATCTTACATCGCTATCAATAAACAGTATGTATGGAGTTGTTACTAATTTTGCGCCATTGTTCTTTGCAATAGAAACTGGTCCACCATCAATAACCTCAACATTCAATTCACCCTTCATTATTTGAATAACTTCTCGTGTTTTGTCAGTTGAGCAATCAGCAATGATAATTTTAGTATTGCCTATCGATTGTTGACGTAAATGCATTAATAAATGCGCAATATAGTTTTCTTCGTTCTTACATGGAACAACTATTGTGATTTTATCCTCTAAAGTATTTTTTGACATTTACCTTCTACCTTAAAATTCTTAAACTTCAATTCAAACTTCATTGATGCCAAAGCGAATTCGCAACTCATCCGATCTTTGAATTCTAATTCAATTTTTCCTGGCTGATCCTGTGGATTATTCATGTGCACTGCTACTAGTATTAACAACCACATCATCTTTCTCCTTAGTCCATGTTACTATTTCCCATCGACCATCATGATGCTCAACTAATGCAGTACAAGATTCAACCCAATCACCATCATTCATATACATGACACCATCAATCTCTTTAATCTCGGCATGGTGTATATGCCCACAAATAACTCCATCAAACCCACGCTTCTTGCAATATCCCGCCAAGTTTTCTTCAAACTTGAATACAAAGTCTACTGCTTTTTTAACTTTATGCTTAAGGAACTTGCTAAGGCTAAAGTACCCAAAACCCATACGATGACGTATCCAATTATATTTGGAATTGATACTAAGAACGAAGTCATATGCTTTGTCTCCTAAGAATGCTATCCATGGTGCGAGTCTAGTAATTCCATCAAATAGATCTCCATGAACTACAAGATAGTGATTACCATCTACCCCTATATGTTCTGCTTGATTGCGTATTTCTATTGTACCAAAACTAAAACCATATGGTATCATTGGTCTTAAGAATTCGTCATGATTGCCTGCTACGTAAATCACTCTTGTGCCACGTTTAGCATGACCCAATATACGACGTACTACGTTAGTGTGGCTTTGTCTCCATCGCCATTTGTTTTGTTGTATACGCCATGCATCTATTATATCACCCACGAGATATAAAGTCTCGCAGGTATTATTTTTCAAAAAATTATTTAATTTATCAGCTTGACAATCACGAGTTCCTAAATGTACATCACTTATGAATATCGTTTTGTATTTCATTTTTAATTTTTGCCAATTTAAATTTGTCTAGGATTGTTAACCACATCCAACCAATATCAAATTCAAACCATCTTCTACTTAATTTGGGGCTAGCAGGATTTAAGTGATGGTTGTTGTGCAGTTCTTCACCACCAATAATAATCCCCCAAGGACTAATGTTTCGACTTTGATCTTTAGTAGTTCCATTACGGTAACCTACCCAATGTCCTATTCCATTCACAACTCCTGCTGCCCAGAATGGAATCCATATCATCTGTATACCCCAAATTAACAATCCTACCCATCCAAATAGTAGAATATTAATAATCATCATTAAGCTAACACCAAGTTTACTGTGTTTGGTGTAGACATTATTTTCTATCCAGTCATCAGGAGTTCCAACTCCATATGAATTAACCATATCTTTATCTTTACTAGCATCATGGTATAAAAATGCACCTTTAAACAATACACGCCAAATACCGTACACATGAGGTGTGTGAGGATCACCTTCTTGATCACTATACCTGTGATGTTTGCGGTGTATGGCTACCCATTGTTTCGTTACCATACCAGTGGTCATCCATAACCAGAACCTCATAAAATGACTCACAGCTGGATGAAATGTAACACCTCTGTGCGCTTGGGCTCTATGTAGAAAAAGTGTGACGCATAAAATAGTAATATGCGTCACAACTAGAACATATAAAAGTTCTAACATTAAGTTAGAAGGTGAATCGCTTCATTGTAATGTTTGATGCGATCCTCCAACCCAATGAAGCCACCATTAATCTTACGTGTCATGGTTTTAATATCACCAGAGTCCGCTTCTTTGTTTAATCCGTTTTTATTCCAAAACCAGATAGCTGACATTAAAGCAAAGTCACGATCTGCAGTAACCCAATCTGGATTTTCAAATATGTTTTGCCAGTCATCAAACATTTCTTTGGCAAACGCCATATAGTTTGCTTTACCAGTTAATTGAATCGGACCACGTCCACGATATTTCCATCCATCACCTGAAGACTCTGGTCCATTACCCATACGACCACCATAAACTTTATTGGCAATCATTTCTGGCTTGCGTGCATAAGGTTGTGCTGACTCAAGTGTAGGGAAATACTTTTTAAAGATACCATTTAATCCCTGTGCAGAGTAATTAAGGTTTTCTTCAAATGTCGTCCAACCACCAGACTCATGTCCGCACTGAGCAAGGAATGCTGCAATGCGTTGTGGTGTATCAATGTTATATGTTGGGAATACATTATTCATTGCATCGACCCAACCCTGTGGGTCTTGTGCCCTTGGGAATAGATGTGCAAATTGGCTTGAGGTAATCATTTAATCTCCTATGTCTTCGTATTTTAGTTTTGCTAGGATATAATCCTTAACAAGAGAACTGCGTACGATATCGTCGGGAGTAAATTCAACTCGAGTAAAAGCACCCATGTGATGGGCAATATCAAAAAATTTCAGAATTCCAGACATATCGTTCTTCTTCTTATTTAGATCTGTCTGACGATAATCGCCACACCAAATGATCTTAGAACGATAACCAACACGAGTCATAACTGTGTCGATCTCTTCAAATGTTAAGTTCTGCATTTCGTCAACGATAATGATTGCATCATCGAATGACATACCACGAATAAACGATGTAGAAATAAACTGGATATGTCCTTGTTCTTCTAAACGATCCCATGCATCTTTGCGACCAAATAAGGTGTCGCATATTTGACGATATGGTTGTTGGTAAATTTCCATCTTCTCATTAACGTCTCCTGGAAGATGCCCCATCTCACGTGATTGTACGGCAGAACGTACTACAATAATTTTGTCAAATGGATTTCCTTTATCCATTACTTCTTCAATTGCTTTGTATAAAGCACAGAAGGTTTTTCCTGTTCCCGCAACTCCATGTAATGCTACGAAATAATCACCACGTTTGTATGCATCAAAGAAAATCTTTTGATTATCTGTTAATGGTTGAAATGTTTTTAAGTCATCAAGTCTTAATTTTAAGTGATTGTTTATTGTTTTGGTTGCTGATCTAGCAGATGGCTCACATTGTACATTATCAGGTGCTATTTTCTTTGCTGTTGCTCGAGCCATTAGTTACCCTTATATTTGTGATGAGAAATTATTTAAATTACTTCCTGGAGTCTTTTCGTGAATCTTCTGCAGCACCTCCTTAAATCCTGTATCCTTTTTAAGGACAATATGGTCGCCAGTGAATGCAGGTGCGCTAAGCAATGCTTGTTCGATATTGGGATTGTCAATAAGATATTGCTCTTTCTCAGCAATTTTCATAATTCTTCCGAACACTTCACCAGTGTCTTTGTTTCTAAAATCATACGATGGCATAATATCTCCTCTTTGTATTTAGCAAAATAACTATGCTGGAATCATTTTGAATTTTACTTTATTTTCAGCTACTAAAGCAATAGCCTTGTGGCTTTTACCACGCCAAGCAGATACGAACCAGCTTGGGATTGGTCTATTTGTCCAAACAGCAAATGGCTGTTTATCATTAATGTAATAGTTATGGTATGCTTGGATAGAATCACCAACTACTTTATATTGCTCTGGCATACACTGTGGCATTGGTGTTGCAATATTGTCTGATATATTAGTTGGAGCATGAGACAAAAATGGAATCAATCTTTCTGCAACATGATGTTTTCCATAACGGAATGTATATTCTACCATAAGATCTCGCCATAGATTATACAGCCACCAGTAATTATCTATTGACTGTCGACACCAAATTCCAGATGGATGTTTCATATGTGATGCCATATACAAATTATCTTCACGAGAATCATCTAATTTCCATCTCATGGCTTTACGACCAGAAATGGACTTACCCTCATACTCATAACCATCAAGAAGACGATGAGCAGTAGAAAGAAGTTGTGCGTATTCCAAAATCATCTTAACGACATGTTTGTCGAGATGTTGTTTTGCACATTCCTTAGTATCTTCGTGGAGATAAAATATATTCACTTTAACATTTTCCAAAAATTAAAAGCCATTGAGACTCTCTCACCATCACCATCGTTCGGTAAAACACGATGCATTAAATCATCAGGAAATAATAGTAACAACCCTGCATGGGGTTTAACTTGAAAGATTTCTTTTTTAATTTCATACTCAAAGCTACCAGCATTTTCTGGAACTTGAAGATAAAGGACTCCACACATTTCATCAGTAGCACCTTTATCATGATCATGCCACTCATTATAATCACTGCCAGTATTGATATTATACCAGTAAGTTATATCTCCAGCAACACCAGCTGCAGCTTGAACTTGATCTATAATTTCTGCTGCCCATGGATATGTTTTTTGATTACAACGATCACTTTGCCATCCACCTTTATTACTTCGTTTAACACATTCAGCCACACCACGTAATGATAAAACATTATTGACGAAATTTTCTGGTAAGGTAAGTTCAACTAATCTCATAGCATTCTAATTAAACCAATTGTATCAATAGTTGTTAACAGAATGTAGTTAGCGAGCATGCCAAAAGATTTCCTAGTCCAACTAGCCCAAGCATACAAAGCACAGCCAAGGATCCAAACGGGATAAAGAGCCAGTAGAGGAGGGTTGGGGACTGTGAGTGCCATAGTAATCGAGCACCCAATGCTAATAGCCCAAGCAAGAAGCTCAACAGCAAAGCGAATTCTGTTAGACTTAAAATCATCTTTAATCCATTGTAAAGTGGGTTGAAATATATCAAGCATGAGTCATTGCACGTATTTTTAGAATTGTGTGGTCAAGAGTGTGAATAGTATTCACGGAATACTCATGTAGTAGTCCCCATCCACCTGCTTTATTGAATGGATCAATACAACCAACAGAGTCATCAATCAATATTGATGTAGGTGTCGCATACTTAGCTTTCTCTTGTTTGCTATGAACAAAATTAGCTTTGTATGGAATGTTATGTTTGTCAAGCCATCTTTGTTTTTGGGACTTTGCTTCATTGGCTTGAAATGGCTCATGAGTTCCCATGGATGTAAGAATCTCAATACGTACCCCATTTAATAGAGATACGTGATTGAGAAGCACTTGCGTATCAGGCATAAAATCTAGTTTCTCAAAAATCTTATGCGTTAATACAGAGTCACGAAATTTCTTTCGGTCTTCTTTTTGTGGATCGTATTTGGTGTACTCTTTGTTAAAATCAGCGAGTACACCATCCATGTCGAGGTAGAGTGTAATATCAGTATTCATAGTATAATTATACCTCAAATAAAGTTGCAAGTCAAACGAATTTTGAGAAATCTGGTGGCTTCCAACCCTCTGGTTTAAGGATCTTTCCATCTTCACGACGAATAACCTTACCAGTAATATGGTCAATTTTAGAGAGATTGCTTTTAGCACCTTCATCCCATGCACCTTCACAATCCCAACCACGAGATTTCATATAACCAATAATAACCCACATCATATCAAAGCATGCATCAAGTTGTTCAGCATCATCTAAATCTTCATAGGCATCTAGAAACTCTTGATATTCTTCATCAATCAATTTCTTGTATAACGCTGACAGTGTATTTCGTGGAACAGGAGTTGATGCATGGTTCTGTCCGCAAGCTGCTAAAAATACTGAAACATCTGTAAAAGTTTTACTCATTATTCTATCATCCTTAATAGTTTTTTAATTTGTGCTTTTAATTCCTTGTTTTCTTCCTCAAGGTTAAAGCACTTTTTCATATAATGCTCAAGTGCAGTTTCTGCATATTCACACACGTTTGTTTCTACTGGTTCAGTCATCTGTTTCTGTCCGTATCATAATAGTACTTACTATGTTCTTGTTGTTTTGAAAGACTCCATGTACCATCTTTATTATCAGTCCATGTAAGAACGTCGCCTTCTTTCCATCCAGCACCATCTAGTAAATCTTGAGGTAATGGCATAACTAAATCACCACTACCATCATCTGCTTCTTCAAGTGTAATAGTCCATGTTGTCATAATACCCAATCCTCTGCGTAAGTTTCTGCATGTTCTAAAGTATCAAAGCTGGTTGAAAAAGAACTACCAGAGTCATTGGTGACAACAACTCGGTAATTACCCAATGTCAGATCTTTCATAACGACTGCACGTTTATTTGAGTCTTCAGAATAATACTCCGAAATAGTTTTTAACGCACTCATACTTCAACAACCTTTAATGTAAAATTATCGGCACGTGGTTCGTATTTAATATAACCACGAGGGTTACAAACAACACGACACTCACCAATCATATAATCAAAGTCTTCATGAGTATGTCCATGAGTCCACAATTTGATTCCTGGACGATCAAGAATAAACTCAGAAAGATCGCTATGATATCCACCATTCATCAATGAGTCGTGAGCATAACGTGGATGACATGATTTGGTAGAAGGTGTATGATGACCAACTACAATAACAGTCTTCCATGGTGAAGTCTCAGAGTACATATGATCGATATACGCCAAACACTTAATGTGTGCATCAACGGCATCCTGTGGAGAGAAGGTAGAATCTTCTTCTTTCAATTTCATGCCAATATCGATATTATATCCTTGTTCATTTTTTTCGTAGTTACCATCAGCATCCTTCTTATACAAAGGAACTTTACGGTAAACTTTACGAGCAGAGTTTGCAATGATTTTAAAGTCATTCATAGAGTGACGGATGTACTCAAGTGTCATTGGATCATTGCGGTTCATATCAGTCCACAAAGTAGAACCAATGAATACATGATCACCCAACTCGAATGTTTCTCGATCTAGGATGTGTAGATTTTTATTATGACCCAACTTACGCTTCAGTTCACTGTAAGTGTTGGCAATGTCACCATGATACGATTCATGATTACCTGCAACGTAAATTACATGTGGGAATTCTGCGCATACTTCATGAAAGAAGTCGTGATACACTCGAGACTTTCCACGCATGAAACCCATTTCGTCTTGACGACGATCATAGATGTCAAGATCATTTTCAACCAGAATGTCGCCTGAAAGAATCAGGACTTCTACGTCACCTGGATTCTTTATGGACAATCCACCAAACTCCAAGTGCAAATCACTGCAAATTGCTATCTTCATTTTATTATCAAACATTAAAATTTATTGAAATGCTAATTCTATCTTCATCACTTTTGTTTTTCTCAACCATGTGAAGTAGATTAGATCTAAAAATCACAAGCATAGATTCTTGTGGGGTGTAGGTGCACGTTTTATAGTTTGCTGGAACAGAAACAGAAGCAGGAAGAGGAAACATATCTGTATTAGCTTCTGAACTTCTAAAAGAAAGGTTGCCACAATCCTTAGGAGTTTTAACATAGTAAACAACACTAAAGTGCGACTTAGCGTGCATATGATATTCTTGATACTCTTTTGGTGGTGCTAAATTTAACCAAGAGTCAATACAAACTGGATCTGAATCAACACCATATTCTCTGGCGAATATTTTTACCTGTGACGCACATGCAGAAATCAAATCTGCAAATAAAGGATCAGATTTCATATCGTATAGATTCAAAGTGCTAAAGGTATCACACTTCCACTGGACATTTCTTTTTGGTGAATTGTCTCTTACATTATACACACACTGCGCATAAGAATCATTATTCGGTTTAAATTGATCTAAATGACTAATATCAATTAGAGTTGGAAACCACATCTCAATCATAATTATGCTCCAATGTAATTAAGCGCAATAGAGATTCTTGTTGGATCTTCGTCTTCTGATAAATTTTGTTCAACATGGTGTGACATATAAGAAGGAAATAGCAGCAGAGTTCCTTGAATTGGTTTAACCCAATAACTTGGCCAGTTATTATCATTTATTTCATTTGGAATAATGTAATGAGGTAACAGGTCTTGACGAGAGAATATAAGATTACCACAGTTATTGGGTGCACGAACGTATAAAACTGCAGATATAAGAGAAAATGGATGTTCATGGACCATGTTCCAACTATATTTTGGATTTACATTAAACCAATAGTTAGAAAGAACTGGGCTTTTATTAATGCCATATTCTCTAAACGCAGATGTTACTCTGATTTTAATTTCGTCAAATATGTTTTCTGCAAATGTAATATTAGGGTCTGTGAATGCTGGACTTTGCCACCCACCTCTATTTGATATAGCAACATCAGAGTTATCATTCTCCATTACAGATAAAATATGAGTATCCAAGCCAGCTGGGATTTCTAGCTTATCTGTAAATAAGCACGAGTGAAAAAGTTTAATTCCCTGCATTTTGTTCCTTATAATATCGATATAACTTCACACAATATGTAAATTGTTTTGGATAATGTTCAAAGTTAGGAAGATTATCACCATAGTGATCTTCTAACTCTTGGTAGAGTTTTAATACTTCTTCATCACTCATTTCTTTTTCCAATGCGAGTGATGCCCTTTATTGAGAATCACTCCATTCCATATCATAGTTAGTGCCACACCGATCTGCTTAGTTGCAGCTTCCAAGTAGTATGACCGATAAGAACTATTATACTCTAGCTTCTTTTGCAAAGCAAATGTTTTTAGTCTAGTCTTGTAGCCTAGCTTGGGTATCGGCTTTTTGAGCCTTACGTTCCGTTTTCCAAAAAACACGTTTCCAGTCCTTTAAATGTTTCCACCATTGAGGTGATTTAGTCAGGTTGCCCTGTTTTACATTCGCCATATAATTCTCCACCATAGTAGTTCAAGATTTCATCGATGTGCATAATCAATACTTGATTATTCACCACATCGTCTGGATGTAACCAATAAGGATTCTCAGTTTCCATTGTATCAAAGTATTGTTTTAGTTCATTCTTCATGTAATCTCGTGCATCTGTGAGATTCAATCGTGTGATCGTATCCGCTGTTTCAAAATCAATTCCTAATTGTTTCATAATAACTCCAAATTAACATTCAACATCTATATTACGACCTTTATCCAAACCAAGTCGTATATTACGTGAGACTCGCTCTGCAATAATTCTATCAAAGTTTCGTTTATCAACTACCTTGCGATAATCTTCTTCTCGTTTATCCTGTAGCTGAACTCTTTGCATACGATCCAACTCTAGATTATGAGTGACAATGCTGGATACTTTCATTAGTATTTCCCCGATGCTAATACGATTTTACAAATGTGTTCTAATCTTTCTATGTGCTCATATGCACGCCATGGACTAGTATCTATGGCAACTACACCATGTCCTTTGATACCAACAATATCATAAGAGATATTACCGTAGTCATCTAGCTGTAAGTTTTCATGGCAACGATCTGCTAATTCTTGACTAATGGGTGGAACATCTCCCACATTGGGTGCTACCTTTGTATATCGATTCAACTCTGGAAACGAATCACTAATCTTACTGAGATCAATACCAGCATGCATAGCTGCAATACAATAGGTAGGATGCACATGCACCACAACTCGAACATCTTCGCTGTGTTGACCCATATTCTTTTGTAATCCATAGTGCAAGGGTAATTCACCAGAAGGTTTTAGTTTACTACTGATATCGGAGTAATCCAATTCTATACAGTACTGACTTAATAACGAACTGCCAAGACCAATCTTTTTAAACTGATCAGGTTGTAATGTTTGCTTACGTACTCCAGAGGGAGTGATGTAAAAGTGGTCTCGATCATGATGTCGAATACTAACATTACCATCTCTAGAGGTAATCCAATTACGCTTGTAAGCGTCAACCATAATATCACATATTGTTTCTAACATTATTCTATTCCAAAGTGATCTTTAATAAACTTTCCAGCAGTACTGGGTGCATCATATGCTTCGTTCAGTGTGTCAATCAAATCAACACATTCCTGTATAATCATACCAGCAAACCTTTCTGGATCTATTTGTAAAACAGATTGCATCTGACCATCCACTATCATTGTTTTATATGACTTGGATAGTTCGGCAAATTGTTTAATACGTTCGTTCATTCTATCCCAAATTTATGTTTAATTTCTTCTATACAATCTCGGCGAAACGCATCCTCAATCTGATCTCTATAGTCTTTATATCCAGGGGAAAGGTTTTCTACAACACCAATGCATTCCTGTATAATGATATTGGCTAACTTTTCAATTTCGTAATTAAAGTTATGTCCATCAATAAGATCATTATGCATATTAAATCCTGCTTGTTCAGCAAGTTCTTTAATTCGTTCATTCATACACTATCCTTGTATAACCATCGGCGAAATCGTGTTGATGTTGTTGTTAGTATCTTTACACCAATAACAACAAAGACTACAATAATGAAAATAGCTTCTATCATTCTTCATCCCTAAGAGACATGTACAACTTTTCCAAACAATCCAGAGCATCCAGTGCAAGTTCCCTTTGAGCAACAGAACCGAATGCTTCTATATCCTGTAAGACTTCTGTAATAGAGTTCTCAGCATGAGAGATGGTGGAAGCCATAG
>Ga0315909_10000406_pt1 | contig 58050 bp, 77 predicted proteins | sample LakEriMetagenome_11_FD_203527 | JGI IMG/M metagenome (GOLD analysis project Ga0315909, IMG submission 203527) | Freshwater fungal communities from buoy surface, Lake Erie, Ohio, United States - Buoy 2 MA125 | ecosystem: Environmental > Aquatic > Freshwater > Lake | place: USA: Lake Erie, Ohio... | reverse complement strand
TGGAAGGCCTGTGGCAAGAGATTGCCGGCCAGTACACCTATCAGATGCAGGAGCTGCAGAAGGCCGCACAAGCCGCGCAAGCTGCTGAGGCTGCCCAAGCACCGGCCGCTGCTGAAACCGCGCCTGAAGCGCCGTCTGACGACGCTGGCGCTGTCTCGCCGGGAGGTACTGAATGATGTCTACCCGCATTTACGCAGTCCAGGGACTGGACACCTTTCGATTGATTGAGGCCGGCAGCAAGCAGGCCGCGATTCGTCATGCCGCAAAGGGCATCTTCTCTGCTGAGGTCGCCAACCAGAAGACGCTGGTCGCTGCCATGACAGACGGCGTGCGCGTTGAGACTGCAGTCGCAGACAAAGCTGACTCTGAAGAGTGATGAGTCTGACGGCCGGGAAAGACCGGCATCAATTTTTACGGAGAACACATGGCCAAGGTGCCCGAACCCCTGCATTCAACTGCCGCCCTGATCTACCAGGCATACGAGAACGACGCCGAATCCGGCAACCGCCCTCACCTGGGCGCATCCCTGATCGGCCACAGCTGCGAACGCTATCTGTGGCTGACCTTCCGCTGGGTCGAAGACAAGAAGTTTGACGGCCGCATGCTGCGCCTGTTTCAAACCGGCGATCGTGAAGAGGCGAGGCTCGTCGCCAACCTGCGGCGCATCGGCGTGCAGGTCCATGACAAGACGCCGGACGGCAAGCAGTGGGAAGTCTGGGATCTTGCTGGTCACTTTGGTGGGCACATGGACGGCGCTGCGCTGGGCCTGCCAGAGGCGCCGAAGACCTGGCACGTGCTCGAGTTCAAGACGCACAACGAGAAGAGCTTCAAAGAGCTGAGCAAGGGTGTGCGTGTGGCAAAGCCGCAGCACTACGCGCAGATGCAGGTCTACATGGGCCTGACTGGAATGGACCGCGCTTTTTACATGGCGGTCAACAAGAACAACGACGAGCTGTACACCGAGCGGGTGGAGTTTGACCCGGTTGAATTCGCCAGGCTGAAGGCGCGCGCTGAGCGTGTGATCAATGCGTCCGAGCCGCCGCTGAAGATCAGCGAAGACCCGAGCTGGTACGTGTGCAAGATGTGCGACTTCCACGAGCACTGCCACGGCACGGCTGCGCCGCAGGTGAACTGCCGCACGTGTGCGCACAGCACACCTGTTCTAAATGGGGACGGCCAGTGGGATTGCAGCCGCGTTCCCGGTACGTGCGAGCCAGACATTCCGCTCGATGTGCAGCGCACCGGATGCAAGTCGCACCGCTACATCCCAATCCTTCTGCAGAACTTCGCGACGCAGACGGACTATGTCAATGGTGATGTTATCTACACCGATTGCGATGGCATTGTGTTTGGCAACGGCGAGAACCCCGGATCGCTGACCAGCCATGACATTCGCAACCTGAAAGCAAAGTCGCTGGCCGGCGGCATAGCAGAGCTGAAGAAGGAAATTGACGAGGTCTTCGGACCGGGCAGCAGGGTGGTGGCATGAAGCTTCGACCCTATCAAGAGCGCGCGCTGGACGAGCTGTGGACCTGGTTCGGTAAACACAACGACGGCAACCCGATCGTCGAGGCCTGCGTTGGCGCCGGCAAGTCGCTGATGATCGCAGCCCTGGCGCAACGCGCTGACGCCGAGTTCCCCGGCACTCGCATCCTGGTGCTGGTGCATCAGAAAGAATTGCTCGAGCAAAACGTCGAGAAGATCCTGGCCATCTGGCCGCAGGCGAACGTGGGCCTGTACAGCGCAGGCGCCGGGCGCAAAGACCTGGGCCGGCAGATCACGTACGCCACGATCGGCAGCATTTGGAGGGACGCGCACCTGCTGGGCCGCATCGACATCGTGCTGGCCGACGAGTGCCACCTGATCAACCCGAAAGAGGAAGGCATGTGGCGGGGGTTCCTGTCGGACCTGGCCAGGTACAACCCGAGCACGCGCTGCATTGGCTGGACGGGCACGCCCTTCCGCGGCAATGGCGTGTGGCTGACGGCTGGCGACACGCCCCTGTTCACCAACATCAGCACCCGGGTGACGATGCGCGAGCTGCTCGAGCTGGGCTTCCTGTCGCCGCTCGTGCCGGCCACCACGGTCACGAAGATCGACGCGCACGACGTGCGAACCAGTGGCGACGATTACGTGGTCAGCGAGCTGGCCAAGGTGACCGACACCGAGGAGCTGGTCGAGGCGACGTGCGATGAGATCGTGCAGCTGGCCGCCGATCGCCGCCGCTGGCTGGTCTTTGCCGTGACGATTGAGCATGCCCAGCACGTGCGAGACGCGTTGCGTGCGCGAGGCGTGGTGGCCGAGATGGTCAGCGCCAAGACGCCGAAGGGTGAGCGTGCGCAGCTGATTGCCGACTTCCGCGCCGGGCGCATCAAGTGCCTGGTCAATGTTGCGGTGCTGACGACTGGCTTCGATGTGCCGGCCGTGGACTTCATTGCCTTGCTGCGCGCGACCAAGTCACCGGTCCTGTACGTGCAGATCGCTGGCCGCGGGATGCGGATTGCGGACGGGAAGACCGACTGCCTGTGGGCTGACTTCACCGACACGACGATCAACATGGGGCCGGTGGATGCGGTCAAAGGCCGAGTGCCGAGCGGCGTGCGCAAGGGTGAAGCGCCGACCAAGCTGTGCCCTGAGTGCGGCAGCCAGAACCCGGCAGCTGCGACAGAGTGCATCGACTGTGGCTACCTGTTCCCGGAGCCGGAGCGCATCAAGCACGGCACACGTGCGTCGGCGGCCGCGGTGCTGAGCAGCCAGAAGGAAACGATGTTCTCGACCGTGCCGGTGAGTGAGGTGCGCTATCACCTGCATCGCAAAGAGGGCAGCCCACCAAGCCTGCGCGTGGAGTACTACGACGGCTTGATGCGCCAGGCCAGCGAGTGGGTGTGCCTCTCACACATCGGCTATGCGCGAAGGAAGGCAGAGGTTTGGTGGAATGCGCGCAGCACGATCGACGCGATACCAGGCAGCACCGAGCAGGCGCTCGAGTGGCTGGAATACAGCGACGCGATCCTGCGCAAACCGGCGGCGATCATGGTCACGAAGAAGGACAAGTATCCAGAAATCGTCTCGTATCACTGGGAGAGGGAGACAGCATGAGTCCGGCCGAGATACAAGTGAAGATCAACATCGCTCAGCGAGAGGCGGACTTCTGGAAAGACATCCTGCAAAAGAAGTCGTGCGGATTCTGCAAGCACTGGCAGCACCCTGGTTGCGAGCTGGCCGACGGCGCCGAGCCACCGGCGGATGTGGTGAAGGTCGGCTGCGATGTGTGGAATTGGGACGGAATTCCGTTCTAGGGGCGACAAGGGATTGCAGGGGGTGATGCCGGGCCGTACAATCACATTGCTGATAGTTCGCAGGGGAGCACAATGAGCATTGAAATAAGCGCCGCCGCACGGTATGTCAGGCTGCCTCTCTTTGAGCGGCTGACTGGCTACACGCAGAAAGCCGTGCGGCGCAAGATCGAATCGGGCGCCTGGCTCGAGGGGCGGGAGTACCGCCGCGCGCCGGACGGGCACATCATTGTCGACATGCATGGGTATCAAAAATGGGTAGAGAAATCCCCGGCGTAGACATCCGTGACGGCAGCCTGCGGCTGTGCTTCACGTATGAAGGCGAGCGCCATCGCAAAACCTTGCTGGTCAACGGCAAGCCCCTCGCCCCCACGAAGCCCAACATTGCCTTCGCGTCCAAGCAGATCAAAGAGATCAAGGACAAGATCCGGCTGGGCGTGTTCGTCATGGCCGAGTACTTCCCCGAGGACGGCAACGCAGGGGCGAGCCTGACAGTCGCAAGCCAGCTCGACAGCTGGCTGGCTGGCCAGCGCATCGAGAACTCCACCAAGGCCGGCTACACCAGCGCCATCAAGTTTTGGAAGAACGCGCCCTACAACGAGGCCAAGACCGGCAAGCTGGGCGATCTGCCCCTGCGCCAGCTGGTGCCCAGCCAGATCAACATAGCGATCGCCAGCAAGGCAGACCTGTCTGGCAAGACCATCAACAATTACGTGTCCGTGCTGCGCGAGGCGCTGAACTCAGCGGTCACCGATCGCGTGCTGGCTACGAACCCGGCGGACGTGGTCAAGCGCGCCAAGTATCAGAAGCCGGTCGCGGATCCGTTCAGCGCCGAGGAGCGCGAGAAGATCATCGCCAAGGTCGCCGAGCGTCACCCGGGCCAGGTGGCCAACCTGGTCGAGTTCTGGTTCTGGACCGGGCTGCGCACGTCGGAGCTGTTCGGCCTGTGCTGGCGGCACGTAGACCTGGCGTCCGGCACGATGCTGGTGACCGAGGTGGTGGTCCGCGGCGAAGAGAAGGACCGCACGAAGACCGATGTCGCCCGGACGGTCAGGCTCAATAGTCGGGCCTTGGCCGCGCTCCAGCGCCAGCGCAAGCACACCCAGATGGCAGACGACGGGAGGGTCTTCCACGACCCGCGTTACGACGCCGGGTGGTATGAGGAGCGCGCCTTCCGTCGAAGCTTCTGGGAGCCTGTATTAAAGGCGCTGGGCATGCGTTACCGCCGGCCCTACAACTGCCGCCACACGTACGCCACGGCCATGCTGATGGCCGGCATGACGCCGGCGTTCTGCGCCAAGCAGCTGGGGCACAGCGTGGAGATGTTCCTGAAGACCTATGCCAAGTGGATTGACGGCAATCAGGACGCCGCCGAGATGGCAAGACTCGAAAAAGCAATTGTCCCCGGAGTGTCCCCAGCTTCCCCTGCCGTCCCCGCAAGTGCTTGATTTTGTGGTGAAATTGGTGGGGTGGCTGATGGGACTCGAACCCATTCTACGGGGGAAGCTGGGGGTTTTGAGGGGAGCTATGTGCTTGATTCGATTTAAGCCGAATCCCCTCACTTCCCCGTCATTACCAAAGTTTGTCCCTGAGTTTGTCCCTGAAGTATCACAATGCTATTGAAATGGAGACTCCTATGAACCACCCAGAAGTTCCCCAGCATCGCGCCACCGTCACCCTGTCTGACATCACCGCCAAGGTCAAGAAGACGACCTACACGATCCTGCCAGACACCACCACGACCGTCTGCCAGCTCCACATGGAGAACGGCTACGTGATCCTGGGCACCAGCGCCTGCGTTGACCCGGCCAAGTTCAGCCAGGCAACCGGCGAGAAGTTCGCCTACGAGGACGCCATCAACAAGGCCTGGCCGCTCGAGGGCTACCTGCTGGCTGAAGAGATCTTCCAAAGGGGGAAAGCATGAGAGACGCAGAAATCAGACCCGGCCCCATTGAAATCACGCCACCCGCAGACCCTTGGATTCACCGCTCAGATGGCATGCGCTGCCGCACCTGCATGTGGTTTGTAACCAAGCCGACCGACTACCCGACCAAGCCGGATGTTCGGATTGTTGGCCGCTGCCGCCGCCATGCGCCGACGATGGGCGGCTACCCGGTCGTGTATCAAACCGACTGGTGTGGCGACCACCGAGTGGACGAGAACAAAGTATGAGCTTCGTCTGCCCCCTCCCACCCATCAAGGTGCTCGTCCGAGCCGAGTACCTATATGACCACCAGTCCGGCCACAACGACCTCGTGGAGGGCGTCTGGTGCAGCGTGAAGGCCCACCGCGGTGAGGCCTTCCGCTTTGAGACCTACCTGCCCCAGTACGCCGCCCTGTTCGACAAGCTACCGATCAGTGCGTTTCTGTGGACCGACCAGGTTCCCAAGGCCGATCTGTTGCCTTTGGACATGCTCCAGATCTGGGACGCCCTGTCGTACCACGTGACCGTAATTGAGAAGCCACTGCTCCAAGGGCTGCGGGCGCAGTTCTTCGGCAAGGACCGGCAGATCCACACCGGCCGGTACATGTTCACCCTGGACGGCTGCAGCCCGGATCCGCGAATCCCGGACTTCACTTTCGTGGAGACCATGGACGAGCACAAGTCCTACAACCTGCTGCAGCTGGACAACGGGCAGTTCGCCCTGCAGCCGAACAACCGCTGCCAGTTTTTTGACCCTGCGCTCAATCCGCAGGAGATCAAGACACCCGACTTCAAGGTGGCAACCACCAAGTACACGGTTGAGGACAAGGCGAAGTGGCGGCTGGGCGATACCACCTCTGTGACCTACGACGGGAGAACCGAATGAGCGCCGCCCTGTATTCCATTGCCAACGTGCAGCACGCCCTCATGGCGCTCAAAGAAAAGATCGCCCCGGAGAAGTGGGCCGAGACACCGCTCCCGATCATCGTCGCGCCAAGCTGGTGGATGGAAGAAGTCCGCAAGGAGATGGGTGTTGAAGAAGGCTTTGAACCCGGCGAGATCCACGGCTGCCACGTGACCCGCACGAACCATGTCAATGAACCGTACCTGCTGGATCACGATGGGGTGATGTATCCCATCTTGCCGGCCTGGCTGCGCGCCAGCAATTCAACCAAAGAAGAGGGAGACAAAGATGAAAGCAACAGTGACGTTTGAAGACGAAGGCGATCAGGTCAAGGTCAGCATTGACTTCGGCGAGGACGGCGGCAACGAACTCAGCCCAGCGCACCAGATGGCAGTCATGGCCACGCAGATGGCAGCGCAGGCAATGGGATCCATGGGCGAAGGGGAAGTGCAATGAACCGCATGAGCTACCGAGAGGTCGAGCTGGAGATCCTGCGCTGGGCAGAAGACCGTCGCATCATCCCGAACGCAACGCCCACCAGTCAGCTGCTGAAGGCAGTCAGCGAGATGGGCGAGCTGGCCGACGCAGAAGGCAAGCGCAACAGAGAACTGATTAGGGATGCCGTCGGCGATGTGATGGTGTGCCTGATCAACTACTGTGCCCTGCGCGACATAGACATCGTCTCGTGCATGGCAGACGCGTATGACCAGATCAAGGACCGCCGCGGCACGCTCATGCCTGACGGCACCTTCGTCAAAGAGTAAAGACGGGGGCATTGCCCCCATCCTTTATCTCAGACCCGCCGCTCGTTCCTTGTTGTCCTGCAGTTTCTGACGGCGCTCAAGCTTGTAGTCCTGCGCCTTCTCTTGCACCTTCTCGCTCGGTTCGTATTCCAACACTTCCTTGCTCAGGAACTTACCCGACTCAACGTCGCGCTTCATCTGCATGAAAAGCGCATTGAAGTCTCGAGCCACGCTCACTCGCTCGCGCTGAATGTCTTTTCGCATCTGAGTGATGTCAGACTTTGACAGCGAATCATCGCTGGCAATTTCCAGCTCACGCTTGCGCAGCTCGCTCATCAAGTCGGTGTAGACCTTCGCTGCTTTACCCAGCGACTGCAGGCCGACGTTCTCTTCGTCGTACTCAAACTTGATACCCATCTTTGCACGACGGCCAGCCTCGTCGGCTGCCTTCATGACATCCGCACGGCGCTTGTAGTACTCCGACAAGTCGGTGCTCTCATCAGCCTCGCCGTAGAAAGCTTTCAGGATCGGGATGTCCTTTGAGTTGATGTCAGCAACCGGGTCCATCATCTTGCTTGGGATGTTGACGAACACTGACGACAGGAAGTCGCCGGTGCCGCCAGTCACGTTGCGCACCACGTTGCGAATCGTGCCCGGAGCTAGATCAATACCGCCGGCCACAGCCGCATCGCCACCAGTTGACGAGTTCAGCCAACGCGCCAGGCGCTGCTCCCACGAACCGGCCATCGCCGGCGTGTAGTTCTCCGAGTCCGGTCTCTGGTCGAAGGGACTCTTGGCTGGCGACGTGGGCTTGCCAAACGCATCCACGCCTGCGCCGAACTGAATGCCCACGTCGACGATCGACGGGGCCGCGGCCAGCGCCACCTCCACCGGCTTGCTCGGATCGAACGCACCACCCATCGGGTTGAATGCACCAAAGACAACCGAGGTCATATTGATCGCAGCCTGACCCACGGTCTTGCCACGCTTGGCGTCTTCGCCGTGGCGCAGCACGTCAGCGATCTGATAGCCCAACGTGCTGAACACATTCAGTCCGTACTGGATTGGTATTTTCATGTACCGGCCGCGGCTGCCGACGCGGGCGTAACCGGTTCCAATCAGCGGGTCACCTGGCGGCAGCATGATGATGATGTTGCGCTGCTTGATATCGTCAGGGATCTTGTCCCAGTACGCTTGACCATCGTCGTCGTCACCACCAGTAGACGCCGCCATGAACGCCAGCGCGGTGGAAAAACCAGTCAATGCAGTCATTAGACCCATCACGTACGGGTTGCGCAGATTCTTCAGTGTCTTTGCCGTACCCTGCACGCCTGCATTGAAGAACACATAAGCCGTGTTCATCGCACTGCCCCACTCGCCCTTGCGGTTGAAGTTGGTCGACACTTCCTTCGCAATTGATGCCGCTCTTGCAGGTGACAGACCCATCTCACGGGCTGCCTTGTAGGCGGCAAAGCGGGCTTGCGTTTCGCTGTACTGGCCGACCCACTCCAGCGTGTCCAACAGACCCTTGGCCGCACGGTAGGTCGCGAACTTCGTACCGGATCCACCTTCCCAGGTCATCATCCGGCGCAGCTCTTTCTGCATGTCCTTTGTGTTGCGCATGTGCCAGCCGCCAGTGGTCGCACCTGCTGCCCGGAACTCTTCATAGATCGGGCCAGACTGTTTCGGATTGGCGTAGTTCTTGATGAACAAGGCCATTCCTTTCGGACCCAGATCAGCCAGCATGGAAGTCGATGCAAAGCCGAAGTCCTTGACTGCGTTGGTTACGCCGAACGCCGGGTTGAATCGGGTCAAGGTGTTGCGCATCAGGTTGGTAAACCAGCCAAGGTTCTTGACCAAAAACTTCGTCACCTCGCCGGTCTCGTCCTTACCAGCCTGGCGCAGTGCGCGAACCAGCAGCGGATCGTTGACCTTGATGTAAACCTCTTTGCCGTCCACCTTGACCGACACGGTGTCTTCACCCTTGTCGATCAGCTTGTTGTACTGAACCATGCCGGTCTGCTTGTTGAACGATGCCGCTGTGCGCTTGGCATCGATCTCCCACAGATCCGGGTCAGGGTTGGTGGTGACAAGATCCAAGAACTTCTTCGCGACATTGTTGCGCTCTGCTCGAGCGATCGCACGCTCGTAGTCGCTGATGATGTTCTCGATGATGTGACCAGCGCGCGACGTTCTACCCAGAGCGCGAACAGTTTCTTTGCCGCGGATGTTGAATCCCTTGCCGCCACCCACCCGTGGGCTGCGCACCTGCTCACCTGAAACGAGATCGCTCTCGTCAGTGATAAAGCCACGCAGCGGTACGTAGTAGCTGTATTGATTTTCGTATGCGTCGAACTCATCCTGCGAGATCAGACCCTCATCCAGCAGCACCAGTCGGGTGGTGGAGGTGATCGCCATCAGATCCTTGTGGATGTCCTGCAGATCCTGCAGTTTGCCGTCAGCCTGATACGCATTGATGATGTCGTCGGCTTCCTGATCCGTCATGCCGGAGCCTTCGTCGGATGCCAGTCGCGCGTTACGCGATGACATCTCCGCGTTGCGCTCTTTCGCATGCATCGCATAGGCGTACAGCGCCAGGTCGCTTGTCTCGAGCTTGGCCGCACGGAGCTTGGCCAGCATTGGCTTAACAGTCTTGTCCTTGAACTCAGTGAGCTGCTCTTGCAGGCGACCGTACGAAAGCGCCTCTGCAAGGTAAACGTCCTGAGCCTCGTCGACCACGCCGCCCTGCTCCGCGATCGCGTCCTGCACTTGCTTCATGCGCAGGAAATAGTCTTGCCAGATTCGCCGCTGTTTTGCCGTGAGTGTCTCGCCTTTCAGGTAGAACTTCTGACCTTGAATAGGCTGCTGCCGCGGGCTGAAGCGGATGTCGTCAAAGCTGTCCACGTTGGCCAGCATCTGAGGTGACAGGCGCTCACCTTTGCCATCGAGCACAGCCTGCAGACCGCGCAGGATCGGCGCGTCTGAGCGCAGGCCAAGCAATCCCTTGGCCTTCTGCAGCATCTCGCCCAACCACTGCTTGGCCTGGCGGATCCACGAGCCTGCCTCATAGCGGCGCTTCAGGATGTCGGTCGCATTGACCGCCCAGTACTCGCTCGGGTTGACCAGCTGATAGTGATCGTCAGCGCTTAGCGTGCCGTCGGAGAATGCATTGCGGACAAGCTTCTGCGCAGCCTGATCACCGGCCATTGCAGGCAGCATCTGCTCAAGTGCAGCGCGCTGCTTTTCGTCAGCCTTCGACAGCGCTTTGCTGTACGCATTCGCCCACTCTTTGCGGATGCCATCTTGCACAGCAGACGGCATCATCCGCTCGGTGTGGTGCAGGATCTCGTGAACAGCGGTGCCCTCGTTCGCCCTGCCTTTGAAGACCCGCATGATCTCGGCGGCAGGGTTGTAGTCGCCGGCGGCACCGCGCTGGTTGGCGGGCTGCTCGCGCACGCTGATGCCAAGACCTTCTGCCATGGCAGGGTTCTGAGCCAGCGCCCACAGCGCAAACTCGGTTGTATCGTAGTCGACCTCGTTGCGACGGCGAGCTGCCAGCAGTTTCTCGCGGACGATGTCTGCGCCACGCTCGCGCTTGCTGAGGATGCGGTTGGCTTCCTTGGTCGCAGTGACATTGGCCATGCGGTCCGCAAGCAATCGCACCTGAAGCTCGAACTCAGCAGGCGTGAGCTTGCCGTCGTCGAGCTTTTTGATGATGCCGTTTATCTTGCGCGACGCCTGCACACGCGGCGTGTCAACGATCTGGTATCCCTGGTAAGCCAGCTGGCTGATGCCGCTGCGGTCTTCGCGCTGGCTGAACGCCGGCATATCGCCGACCAGTCCTTCGCTCCAGGTCCACTCTGGCATCAAGCCAGTCTTTTGATCAGCAAAGACGGTGTCCTCGACCTTGGCGGTACGGTTGCTCTCGCCGTAAGGACCGTAATTCAGCCAGCTGTTTTGACCGCGGGTCTCGCTGGTAATCGCGCCTCGTGCGCTGCCAGTGAACAGACGCACGTGCGCCTGCCAGGCATTCTCTTCGCCTTGCTCCCGGAAGCCGGCGCCCTCGAGGCCATGGCCGAATGCATCATGCACTGCACGGAATAGGTCGTTGGCCAGCACACGCTTTTGCTTGCCGTACACCGAGCCGTACGGCCACGTGATGCCGGTGTCCTGCAGCATGACGTTGTCAACCGGCGCTTCGGTGGTGCCAAACCCCGCTTCGGTCGCAAAGACGCCCATACGCTTCTTGGCCCGCAGCTCGCGCATCGCGTTCCACGGATTGCCGTCGTAGGGGTCGTTGGTCTCGTCGAAGAAATAGAACTTGTAGCCAGCCTTTTCCAACGCCTTGTATTGCGCAATGGTCTGACGGACTAAGTTCTCGTAGGCTTCCTTGACCGCTGGATCTTGAGGCGCATGAGGCATGTCCTCATACGCCTGCGCGATGCGCTTGGCGCGCTCTGGATCTACTTGGACGTATTCGGCTTGACGCTTGAGGTCGATGCCGTTGTCTCGGGCGTACTGCTCTGCGACTGCGACGAGCTGCTCGTCTGGCCCCGTGGCGCCGTCAATGCGCGGCGCACCATCGAGCGGCGCAAGGCCTCTGCCTTGATCGCGTCCTGCTCGGTCTCCGGCGTCGCGTCGGCTGAACTTGATTTCGCCGGCATCGCCCCATCCGTACTCGTTGCTGAACTCGGTGAAGACGCGCTGGACCCTGGGCGCGAGTACAGCTCTGGCCCAGTCGAGAACATCGGATCGTCCGGCGGCACTAATCCTTTGTACGTAGCTTTCCCCATTCGGGTTCTCCTTCCAATTATTTGTCGGCATGTCGCCATCGGAAGCGAACACACGGTATTCGAACTCAGGCAACACCCCTTCAGCAACCGAGACAATGTCGGACTGAAGTATGTCGTTTGTGATTATACCAAAGTTCACAACTCTTATACCAGTGGGCGAGCTAACAAAAGCGAAGCTGTCCTGCCAGCCTTCCTTGCCGTTGTCGGCCATCCACTGGCCAACCGCCTGCTCGAGATCCGCCGCCTCGCGGGGGTTGATCGGCCTGCCAAGGTTGATGTCCAGGCCGTTCGCGTCGCGCTTCGTGCCGGCGTAGAAGGGGCGGTGCCAGCCCACGCCCTCCTGCCGGGCGACCAAGCCGGCCACCGCGGCGTACACATTGAGCGCCTCGGCCTGCGCCGGGTCGACCTTGGATTTACCCTCTTCGCCCTTGGCCGGCGCCATGGCCACGCCAAGCTGGGTGCTCGGCGACACCTCGCCTTGCCACACGCCGGGGACCAGGATGTCGTTGTCGACAAGCAAGCCCAACCGCATGGCCAGCATGTCGTTGCCCTGCTCATCAAAGAAGGTCTTCTGGACGGCCTGCTGGAAGGCGACCTGCTGCGCATACGGCGCACTGTGAATCCCCGGCAGAACGCCTGTGGTGCGGCCAGGACGGGCCTCAAAAGAAACCTGCCCGATGTGGCGCTTCAGGCCATCGCCAAAGTCAAACTTCGCCTGCTGCGTGTCGTCCTTCGTGACATCGTGTTCGAACGAATACTTGAGCCAGTTGTCGCGATGCTTTTGCGCATCGATGATGACGCGTTTCTTCTTGCCGTCGGCGTCGCGCTCAAAGCGGATCCAACCTTTCTTCTCGCTGCTTGCCTCGGTGCGCTTCTTAACTCCGGCGTTTTCCATCCGTGCCTTCATCGCCACCCAGATGGCAGCCTGCACTTGCTGCGGCTCCCAGCCCAGCTCAGCAGCCAAGCGGTTGGTCTCGTTCTCCATGAACGCATACTGTGTCTGGGTCGGCGCATCGTTGTCGTACTGACCGGCACGCATCATCCACATGTCGATCGTTGCGCCCTGCTTGCCGGCGGTCGAAGGATCGATCTCGCGCAGTAGGTTGAAGAAGAAGTTGCCGGTCTTCTCGCCCTTCCAGAATGCGTCGACATCCTGCATCGCCTCGGTCGCCTTGCGATCCTGGCTGCCAGTCTTAACGCTGATCGGCTGGCCGTTCTTGTACTGCGCCCACGCACGCAGCGCGAACGTGGAGTTGGCATCAACTTTCGCCTGCGGTGAGTAGATCGCCAGCAGCGCAACGAACTTGCGCGCTTCCTGCACGTCGCCGCCCACCATCTTCAGGACTTCTTTGCCGCTGTTCTCGTACCAATAGCGACCCGGCGCGCCCTCGTCCGCCAGCTGGCGCAGGATCTTGCGCAGTGTCGGAATCTTGCCCGGCGTGTTGAATTTCGCAGGCGCACCGATGTACTTGCCGTCCTTCATGGGCAGCTTGTCGAGCACCGCGCCGGCTCGGCTGTATGCAGTCTTCCTGCCTTCCAGCGCAGCCTTGACTCGAGGCGCTGCAGACGTGGTGAACACGATGCCGTCTTTGGTGACGCGACCCTTCACGTCATCCGGGATCTGCGCACGGATAGCATCCGGGTCACCGTAGACCACGGCCGTGCCGTCCTTCATCGTGCGAACTTCAAAGTCACCTACCTGTTCTGCGCCACGGCGGGACATGACAGGCTCGGCTGTCTGCTCTGTCTGAACCTGCACTTGCTGTTCAGCCAGGTTGCCTTTGCGGAACTGGATCAGCGCATCGCGCGCCACCATCTTGGCTTTGTTCAGATCGCGGATGTACTGGTCGACCTTCGCGGACTCTTTGGTGCCCTGAGTCTTACCGCCCTTCAGCTTGGCAATCAGGTTGTCGACGACGGCCAGCCAGCGCCGCACAAAACCTTCGAAGCCCTGCGGATCTTGCTGTGCCAGATCAATCAAGAATTCCCGGTCTTGCGCACGGTTGCCAAGGAAGTCGGCAACCATCTCCGAGCGCGTGGCCGGTGCAGTCATGAACGCCTGCACCTTAGCTTCACGCTCTGCGGGATCGGCAATCTTTGCAAGATCAGCCTTGTGCAGGAAGTTTTCGATGTAGGCGCGCTTGCCCTCATCGGTCATGTCATCAAAGATGCTGTCAAGCTGCGCGGTAAATTCCTGCGCAGACTTGCTGCCAGAAGCTGCCAGCTGCTCTGCTACGTGACGCAGCTCGTGCAGCACCGTCTTCGGTGCATCGATCGCTGTTGAATCAAGCGACGTGTTGACGAACGCAATACCGCCCAGCGCAAACCCGTTGTCGCCCCTTGGATCGCTGTATGCGACAACGCGATTGCCGGTGCCAGTCGCATCACCAAAGATACGGCCAAGCGCGCTGACAGTGGTCTCTGCATCCGCATCGGGAGTGCCGAGCTTTGGCGCATCCGGCAAACGACCGCGGGTGACAAGATCATCTAGGTACGCTTGTACGCTGGCTCGAGAATCGGGAGCGCGTGGATTTCGGGCAAACTCTGCAAGGACGGCGTCAGGCACCGGCGACTGTCGGTCGAGGAGGTCTGGGAGCTGTCTTGCTGAGGCTGCTGGTACTTCTTGTCCTTGCGCTTCTGCTTGGACGGCTTGAGCGGTTTGAGCGACACGGGGCGTCTCCTGTGTGGGGGCGTTCAGCCCAATGGTTTCCACGGTGCCGGCGGCGGTTCCGGCGGCGGGTAATGCTTGTCTTGTGGGGGCAGCGGGTACTTGGGCATCGAACTTTTCGTATCCAGCCAAGCGGTACTTACCGCTCGGCATTTGCTCAACCTTCCAGTCGAGCGTGGGGAACATGCGCTGACGGCCAGGCAATGCCTGCCCGGCGTCAGCCTCGGTGACATAGCCATCTCCACGCCGGCCAGTCCATTGCTCAACCGGCTGTGTATTAGCATTGTTATCTTGCTGCGGATTCAAGGCAGCCTGAACACGTGCGGCCAGGTCCTGATCAGTGGCGCGCTGGTCAACCTGCGGCAGCCTACTTAGACCGGGAGGCAGTTCTCCGGCTCGGCCTCGAGCAGCCACATCCGCCCCAGCATTGGCTGTAATGCTTCCGGCATCTCCACCAATTCGTGCGGTGTCATCGATACCAAGTCCTGGAATGCCCAGGCTTCCGCCAAGCTGATCGCTCCCTGTGAGACTGCCCAAGCCAGTTGCGGCTCTAGTTGCGCTATCTGTGCTGACATCAGGAACCTCCGTAGAAGCAGGAACAATGATCGGAGCCAGGCCAGCCTTCGCGCTTGGGCTGTCGGCAGGTGTGAAGTTCATCTCGCTGCGCATAGGCGCAGCTGTAGCAACGTCGCCGGGTGGGCGCGTTGTCTGCGAAGGGTCAATCAGTGTCGGGTCATACGTCTTGGGATCCAGCAGGTACGTGGCTGTGAGATCACCCGCGCTGGCCATCTGATCCTGCTGTTGCTGCTGCTGCGCGTCTTTGTACTGACTGCGAATGGCAGCTGCACTGAATGGCGCCGACGTGACGAGCGCGGTTCCCATTGCTTCTGGAACGCCCTCAAACAGCGACTGCTTAGGATCGACAGTGCGAGTCACCACGTTACTGCCCAGCTGCGTGCCGCCCTCCTCGAGCTGCTCACCGACCAGATCTTTGCCGGCGGTCTTTGCCATCCCCTTGACGGTCAGCGCCTCTGCCGCAGTCTTACCCAAGCCTCGAGAAGCGATCGCAGCCTCAGCACCAGCGTAGCCAAGCAGACCAAGCGGAGCGGTAATTAGAGCCGCCATCCTGGCCTTGGTCGTGGCGATCTCTTCGATCGCCTGCGACTCAGTCTTGCCTTCCTTAACCAGCTTCTGGAAGTCGGGGTTCTGCCTCCAAACGGACAGAGGAACTTTGTCCCGGTCGGTCAGGTTTTCGTACACGTTGCCAGCCGCATCACCGCCAGCCATGACCATGGATGCACCCACGCCGCCGGTCGTTGTGCCGATGGCTCTACCGGCTGTGGAAAGACCGCCGCCGGTGATTGCCTCGCTCACAGCGACAGCAGGACTCACCCGGCCAGCAACATTCACTGCGCCAGATGTAGCCGCGCCGACCACTCGTGCTGCGCCCACAATGCCAAGGAAGTTCGGCAACTGTTTGGCAGCTTCAGAAATAGTCAGCGTTGGGTCAGTGACGAGCTGCTGCACTGTCGCCACGTACTGATTGAAGAAACCTTCTTCGCTGAGAACACGCTCCCTGAAACGCTCACGGCTTGCCTTCAGGACATCGGACTCTGCCGCCTGCAGTTCCTTCTGCGTCTCGCGCAGTGTCTGAGCAATCTCGCTGCTGGGCGCAATGATGTTGATGGGTAGTTGAACGAGACCGACACCACCCTGCGACAGACTTGAGATTGTGTCGATCGCCCACTCACCAGGCGTTCTAAACTCTTCTGCCTTGGCGTCGCGTGCTCCACGAATATTGACCGGGTCTTTTGCTTTCTTTACCAGCTCACCAAAGCTTGGCGCGTTGACGCGCTCCATACCTTTGGCAGTACGCTGAACGACTGCGTTGTCGCTCTTTGCCAATCCGCTGCGCACAAGGTCAGCTTGAGATGCAGTCTCGGAAGAGATGGGGCCGGCACCGTACGACAAACGGCGATCCAAGTCAGAACGCACTTGCTCGGGCGTGGCTTTGTAACCATCCATCACGCTCTTTGGTTCCGGCTTGAAAAAGTCGGCCACGCGCTGAATGATGCCGCGCTCATCCTTGGCAGGATTCAGCGGGTTGTCGACAGTGTCGCGCTTGCCTGGCTGGGGTGCAGCGCGGGGAACTGATGTGGTAGCAAGGAACTGATCCCTTGCAATAGACAAATCTTCTTGCGGAACTTGAGGCGCGATCACCGATTCAAAATACTGGTTACGAGCCTCTTCCTGTTCTTCAAGAGAGAGGGCCTGGAATGCGGGGCTTCCCGCTACGTCAGACCATTTCTTTGCCATAGTTTATTTCCAGAGAGTTGAATAATCTTTTTTGCCAGTGTTCTTGTCACCAGTTTTTGAAGCCGATGAAGGATTAGCATCTCCCCGCGCTTCTCTCATTTGCTTCAACACATTGTCGAGATCTTGTTTCAATTGATCGCGACGCTTCGGATCACGCTCATCCTTGATTGCTTTGCGAAGTGTCTCGGCTTGCGCCTCAAGCCGGACTTTAGGGCTGCTGCTGTTTGATCCACCACGACCAGTACGCGGGCGACTTGCGCTGATGGTCGCTGCATCAGCCCTCTGCTGATCGATAGGAAGCTTCGCCTCAAAACGCTCTTGCTTGTTTTCAAGCTCAATCTGCTTCAGCACACTGGTGCGAACATCCTTGTAGTAGTTGATGATGTTCTGATCAGCACCAATCTCAATCGCGGCCTTCGACTCGTCATCAATGCGTCGCAGTGCGCGCTGACTAGGATCACCAGCACCGTCGATGTAACCAGCCTTGCGGTAGACATCGCGGTACTGCGGATTCTGTTTGATCAGCTCAGCGAACTGCTCTGGCGTGGTACTCGGAGACTTGCCTTTGATCTGCGACGACAGTCCGGCCAAGCGTTGGGTGTCAGCCTCAAGCTGGGTCGCATCACGCTGCGCCTCAACCTCATCAGCGCGCTTGCTAATGTCAACCAAGTCTTGCTTCGCTCGTGCGCGGGTGGCCTCGAGCTTCTCTTCAGCCAACTTCGCTTTCAATCGCTCAAGCGCCTCAGCCTTCTCTTGAGCAGCCTTGGCAGCCGCGTCTTGGCGGTCAAGCAGTGCAGCATCTCGAGCAGCCTGCCGCTCGGCAGCCGCTTCGTAGCTCTTCTCTTGACGCGCAGCGTAGGCATCCTCACGCGCAGCCTGGCGGCGGTCTGCAATGTCGGCAAGCATGAACCTGCCAAACGAATCGCCCGCGTCAGAAATGCCTTTACCGATTCCAGCCCAGATCAGACCGCTGCCCATAATTACACCTCTTCTGTGTTCTCTTCCGCTGCTTGACGGAACACCGACGGATCAACTTGACTCATCGCCTGGTCAAGCTGAGACGTATCCAATCCTTGCTCTTGCAGATAGCGAAGAACCATTTGCTTGAATGCCATCGCTACATTCTCCGGCTGCGGATCAAGACCAGACGCGTTAGCGATCTCCACTACTTCTTCGAGAACTTTCATCGCCAACGGCACAAGCAGCTCGTCAGGTACTTGCCCGTTCGTTCTCTCATCTATAACTGCTGTGATATCGTAGGCAACATTCGCCAACGCATCTGTCAGATCGCCAGCAGATTTCAACTGCTTTGATACATCCATGGCAGCTTCGTTGCTGTACAAAGACTCCATCGCCAGCGCAAGAGCTTCCTGAAACTTCGGGTCGCTTTCGTCAACCTCTGGCTCACCTTGATTGGCACCCATTGCCATCTCTGGCGGCATGCCCTCTGCTTCCTGCATTTCATTTGCAATTAATCCGGCCATGATTTACTCCTTATGCAGTTGGCATCGCGTACGGGTTGTAGGGCGCCAAGCGGCGGCGCATGTCTTCTGCGTACCTTTCTTGTGGCGTCATGTAACCGGCAACCAGACCGGTCTGCGGGGATTGCGCATACGTTCCAGGTGATGAAGCAGCAGGGTCTGCGTTACCAGAACCCGACCACCAGCTTGTGCCGACGTTTTCGTTGTAACGATTGCGAGCCAATTGAGCTTGCTCTTGCTCGTACCTGCGCTGCTCTTCCATCGCCTTCTGCTGACCAGCGCCTTGGATCGCGCCCCCTGCGAGCTGCATGCTGCCCTGCACAGCAGCCATCTTTCCGTAGTCACCTAAGCTGTTCCAAGCGCCGGAGATAATGCCGGGATTGGGAGGTGGCGCAGTTACGGCTTGAGCTGGTGAAGTCCAATATGTACCTGGCGTAGTAGCGGCACTAGCCGGCGCTGAAGATAAAGTTGTGCCAGCCGCGGTCTGGCCGCTCGGGCCAACGCTTCCGTATCCACCAGCGCCAGCAGGGAAGCCGCCACCAGCAGCAGACACAGCCGCCGCATTCGCTGCGTTTACCGCAGAAGAACCAGCTGCATAAGAGCCGGTAAAGCCGCTGCCAAGCGAGCTGCCTGCTGCTGAGAATTGGCCGCCCATCGCCGCGCTTGCCGCGCCGGTTAGACCAGACCAAGCGTTTGCGATGCCAGCCGTAGCGCCCTTTAGGGCGCCCCCTATAGTCCCCATAAATCCCGTGCTGGCAGAGGCACCTCCCATGGCCCCCATGATGGCTGCGCCACCAAAGTAAACGGTTGCCGCAGCAAGCAAGACTTTGCCGATCGGAGACTTGGCAACACTCTTGACGACGTTGACTACACCTTTGACGACCTTGCCAATTGCTCGGCCAACACTCTTAACAACTTTACTCATGATGCACCTCTTACGTATGTGAGATTTAGCGACTCGCGTGAGAACCCGACCCGTTTAAAGAATCGAACAAGCCTCGGATCAACACCAGGCTCAAGCTCAATGATTGCCAGCTTGATGGCTGGACGACTCTTTACCCAACGAACAAACTCCCGCAGCAATGGCAAGCCAGCACCCGGTACACGGCTGTAGTAAAGCAGCACGGAGCACTGCATCCGTTCAAACCAGAATGCTGGCTGTACACACGCCCCCATTGCCGCCACCACCTTGCCCGCATCTTCAGCAACCCACACAAAGTGCGCCGGCCCCAAGCACGTCTTAGCCGTCTCTGCCATCGCTTCTCGGTCAATGCGCACCGGCAGCGGGTCTTTCGACACCGACTCAACGGCGATGTCAACGATGGCTGGAATGTCGCTCATGGTTGCTTTTCTAAAGATCATGCAGTCGGTAAACCTGGAATGGTTGTTCCGTAAAACTTGTTCGCCCACGCAATCTGCGAGTTCGCGTAATTAATCACGCTTTGAATTGCACGGCTCTTGGGGCTTGATCCAGCCGGAGCCGTTCCATCAACCTTTCCACTCAAGTTCGGATCAGCACCAATCGTGTTAATGCTGGCAGCCGTTGTGTTACTGATCTGCAAAGCAAAGTTCGCCGGAATCTGCGAGTTGGTCAGGTTTTTCTGGAAAGCTTGCGCATCGTCTTGCAAGAAGATTTGCTGCTGACGATCCAGTCCTGCCTGCGCAGCAGTGAACGACTGCTGCATCTGAGTGATCGCAACCTGATGCGCTTGCTGATCGTTCTGCATCTTCTCCTGCTGAACACGATCCAAGCTCGACTGAGAAGCGGCAAAGTCGTTCTGCGCTTTCTGCAAAGCCATCTGGTTGGCCGCGCTCTTGTCTTGCAAGAACGCCTGCTGCGCGCGCTCGAGGGCAGACTGCGAAGCAGAAAAATCCTGCTGGAATTTTGTGAGGTCTTTCTGCAGCACTGCTTGACGCTCAACCAATGTGGTTTGCTGCGTACGGTCAAGAGCCGACTGAGCTGCATTAAAGTCGTTCTGCGCCTTCTGGAGCGCCATCTGATTTGCTGCGCTCTTGTCCTGCAAAAATGCTTGTTGAGCACGATCCAATGCAGACTGAGCGGCAGTAAAGTTTTGCTGACTGGTCTGCAGGTTGGTCTGCAGACTACGATCCAACGAAGATTGCCCGGCTTGGAACGTCTGCTGCTCGCGCTGCAAGGAGGTCTGCTGCGTACGATCCAGCGCACTCTGCGCAGCCGCAAAGTTCTGTTGAGCCACTTGCAAAGCTTGTTGAGCTTCAATGCTCTTGTCTGCCAATGCAGTCTGCTGCGCACGGTCAAGCTGTGCCTGAGCAGCCGTAAAGTTCTGCTTGACGTTTTCCAGAGTCGAAGTGAACGACTGCGACCCCAGACGCTCAGATGTCGTGAACTGACGATTGATGTTGGATTGACCGGCCTCAAACTCTTGAGCACCTTTCTGCAAGCCAAACTGGTTGATGGCACCAGCGCCAAACTCGTTGGCGCGATTTGTCGCACCCATGTTTTCAGATGCCGTCACCGCATAGGTCTGCGCATCCTGCTGCGCCATCGGCAGCGCACGGTCAACCATGGCGGCCACGCCTGCGCCCTGATTCATGGAGCTGTTGACCAGACCCCGCTGCGCCATGCCTTGTGTGGCCAGCGTTCTGGCGCGCTGCATAAGCGGGCTGTCTTTTGACAGGATGCTGTTGACCTGCCCTTGTACCGTCTCAGTCTGGGCGTTGACTTGGCGCGTCTGTGGATCGTAAGTTGCGACACTGTTAGACGGCGGCAGCGCCGAAGCTACCAAGCCAGTCGTTGTGTTCGGATTGGTCGCAGACTTCTGCTGGGTGTCAAAGGGGTTTTGAACAGTCGTAGCCATCTCCGGCCTTTCAAACAGAAACGCCCCGACAAAGCGGGGCGAGCGCGGGCTGCGAGAAAGCGCAATAACCCGCAGTCAATTCTAAACCAATGTGATACTCAATGCCAATCATTTCTGCCTCAAGGTTTCGTACTGGGTGAGGCACTGCCGGAGGGCTGCCCGGAGTTCGTCAGCTCGGGCAGCTTCCCTTGCAAGAAACTCTGCATCCGGTCGAGAAAGCTCGGCTCCAGTACAACTTGTGACGGCGGGTCCAGTGCTGGTGGCACCGGGCACGGGACGGGCTTCGGGGGTGGGGCGCTCGGGGCGCTGGCGCAGGCTTGCAGTAAGAGCAACAGCCCTAGCGTTAAGGTCACGGATCTCACGGTCTTTGTCCTTTCTGAGTTGATCGGCAGTTGTCTGCAGTTCCTGCTCCTTTTGCCGGGCTGCTTCCATCGCCATGGCATGCGCTTCAGCCTGCTGGGTGCGCTCTTTGTCCCACTGCTGCTGGACATGCGCCCGGCCAGCCGTGTCGCCCTTCATGTAACCGGTGACCGTGGCCACGCTTAGCGCCACCACGAACCCGACGATCAGCCACGGGTTCATTTCTGCCCCGGCACTTTTTTGCCTTCAAGCTTCTTGTGAACCTTGATGGTCTTGCAGACTTCCTTCTTAGTCTTCGGATCTTCCCGGCAAACCTTCTTCATCTCCCCGCCGGCAAACGCGACCAGGGGGACAAACGCAATAAGTGCAATCAGCTTTTTCATCGGGATCTCCTTTGGGTTATATGCGGGCAGATGGGCCGGGTTCCGACAGCTCCGGTTCGTCCGCGGCTGGTGGTGCTTTCTTGCCGGTGTATCCCGTGGCTACCTGGCTGCTGGAAAACGTCGGCTCAATCCGGCGTGGTGCCGGCGCAGGCGCTGCTGGTGCTATCTCCGGCACGTTGTTACTGGCTGTGCCATTGAGCTTCTCCTGCGTACGGCCCCAGGCTGCCAAGCCAAGCACGGCGCCCATGGCCATGTGAAACAGGCCGGCGCCCTGCAGCGTCATCGGCTGCCACTGCCGGAACGCGTCGTTCGCAGACTCGGTTTCCCAAAACTGGATGACCGCCCACAGAATCGGTGCCAGCACGAAGTCGAAGATGCACACGCCCATGTACATCCAGCCCATGGCCGGACGCCACTTCGTGTTCATCCAATCGTCTTTGGCCTGCTCGCTCTTCGATTTCTTTGTCATGTCAGCCTCCCAAAACATGCAGCGCGTGTTCGTAATGCTTGATGCGATCCGCCAAACCCAGCTCGCCGCCATTGATCGCACGAGTCAGACCCCGGATGTCACCCTTGTCGGCAAAGCGGTTCAGATTGTTGGTCTCCCAAAACCAGCAGGCTGACTGCGCCGCACCCTCAAACGTCATCAGGTACTCCGGCACATCATCGATGTCCATCTCGAGCGAGTCGGCAAACGCCTGGTAGTTGTTGCGGCCAGTCAACTGAATCAATCCGCGGCCGCAGAACCGCCAGCCATCGCCGCTGGCCTCGTCGCCGTTGCCCATGCGGTTCGCGTACGCCCGATTGGCGATGTGCATCTGCTTGCCGATGCGGGATGCGTAATCATTGGCGATCGCGTCGGTCGGGAAGTACCGTGGCCAGATCTTGCGCAGTGTGGCGGCTCTGTAGTTCAGGTTCTCTTTCAACGTCGTGAACCCGCCAGACTCGTGGGCGCACTGCGCGACAAATGCAGCAATGCGATTGGGGGTGTTGATGTCGTAATCGGGAAGCAGCTGCTCAAGCGCCGCGTGCCAGTCGGCGACATACGGATTCTTTGGCAAAATCTTCCTGAGTTGTGCTTCCGTCATAGTCAATCTCTCCTATCTATTTCCGCATCGTTTTCCTTTTTGATCTGCCTTCGCAGCTCACGCATTCGCTTGACTTCTTCTACTGCTAAACCTGTTGCTCTCTCTGCCATGTACCTTGCGTTGTTCATGTCCATGTACATGACGCCCATGACCGGCAGCGCGATCACTAGCACAAGACACAAGACCACCACGGCGACGAGTAGAGACCACGGTACGTGTGGCTCGTCCGAACTAGAAGGAGCACTCCGACGTACCACGCCACGACGAAAAGGATTGCTCCAACCCATACCGCTTCTTCCTTACGCTTTCTTTTTAACCTGCGCCTATGCACTGCCTCTGTTTGCAATCGTGCGGTCTCCCGCCTGTGCGCCTCATCCTGCTCGACAACAATTTGCTTCCACATCTTTTCGTACTTCGTCCACAAGTCACCCAGCTCCGGTGGCGCCTTGTAGACCATCGTCTCGCGAAGCTCTGCCAGCATTGCATCCAGCCTTGAGCGGATGATCACGCGGTTTAAAGCGCGCTTGCTTACCGACTCACTGCCGGTGTAAATCTCCTTGGCCTGAGCCTCCTGCTCGATGAACGCTTTGCCGATCGCGTCGTAGGCGTCCATCAATGCGCCCAGGTCATTGCCGATCTGCAAGAACACATCGTTCGGATCAGACCTGCCAATCTCCTGCACCCGCTGTACTTCTTCGTTGTACTGAATCTTCTGCGCGTTCGTCGGATTCGGGATCTTCTGAAACTGCGACTTCAAATCATCCAGTACATCCTTAACCTCGCCTGCGGCGCCCTTGATGTCCTTGTAGAGCTGACATCCTTTCTTAACTGCCGCAACAGCAGCGTTGGCAGCAGCAAGTAAGGTGAGCGGATCCACTTCACTTGTCGGCTTTCTCGTTCACCCGGTCAAACAAAAGACCAATGGCGTCCTTAACTTCTTTGAAGCCCTCCCTCATGTCAGCCTTTAGTTCGCCAACGGCTTCGCGGAAATCTTGTCGACGAACGAAGTCTTGGTTGACCTCACGGTTCAACTCTTTGACATCTTTGCGAAGCTCTGAAATCACATCCCAGATCATCTTCAAGACCCATCCCCCTGCGGCACTTGCTACGCCAATCAATATGTTGAAAAGAATCTGTCCGTCCATGCTCACCCCAAGAAATGAAGCTTGTAGATCGTGGAGTCGTACAGAGCCACAATCTCATCAATAATGTTTTGCATCTGCGTCTCCTCCTTCGGCACCGCCTTGTAACGATTGGCGACAATCCATTTGCGCTGAGACTGCAGAGCCGCCTTGATCTCACTCGGAAACTCGTTGTCCAACAGCGGGATCTGAATCAGCTCCAGCATCGCGCCCTGGTACGCCTCAGCGATCTGATCAGCCAGATCAATCACTGCCGGGTAAAAGCCGCCCAACGCCTCGTGCTTGGCAAAGCTGCCCGGTCCAGTCGCGGCGAGGTGCGCCCGGTGGGCGAGGTCTCGAGCGAGAAAAAGTACTGCGATGAATTGGCCGATCATGGTCGCTCCTACATCATTGTGATACTTCAGGCTCGACTTCAACCTGGATCAGGCCAGCCTCAATTGCCATCGATGTGAATTCCGCTTCGTCGGCGAAGACGTAGAAGAACGTCTCATGCCCCGCGTACACACGGCTGGGGCTGTTGGGCGTGACCTGCTTGTCGGCAAACGCCTCGACCGGCTCTGGCGTGTTGACGTGCCAGCCGGGGAGCGCGGCCATGACCGGCAGATCGTTGCCCTCTTCGTCTTGGGTAGTCTCGTACATGATTCCGATGATGTCCATGTTGTTGTCCTTAAACGGTGGTGAGAGCTTGAAGCTGGGCGTTGGTCAGGCGTGCCGGGTAATAGGCAAGTTTTTTGACGGTGCCGTTGAGCTGTGCTCCCAAGGAATAGCTTCCGATAAAAAACGAACCCGCTCCAACAGCAGGTACAACACCCGATGTATCGGGAGTACCTAGCGAACCTTGGGCGGCAGCTGAAAAGTCGTTGACCTTATAGGCACCCGCCATTTTGAAAGACACGCCGGCTGTAACTGAGCCGGAGGAAATCAATGCTTGAGTAACATTGCTGTCGCGAACGAACCAAGATCCAGCGCCGGCATTCGTATACATGCTCATCCGAGTTTGAGCGTTGATATCAGCTGACAGGTAAGTCTGCCCCGTTGCGGGAGACGGACTAACTGTTTCGGCGTACATCGTCCCCTCATCAGCCCGATACCAGCTCGAAAAGTTCGTCCCCGTCATGCTGGCTGCATCAGCCGAGCGGGTGACTTGCGATGCGACGGTGGGGATGTAGCTGGTGGCGAAGGCGCCTGCTTCGAGTTGAGCGCCCCAGATAAAGATGCCTGAGAAACCGTTGCCTTGGTAAGCCTGAAGGCGTGTTGCAGCGGTGGAATTGACCACCGCAATGATGAATCGCCCAGAGGCGGTGGCTGATGCGGTATCAGTAAATTGGCAGCGTAGCCACCCGTTACCAACGGGCGTTATGCTGGCCGTCTTACCGCCAAGAGATGAGCCAAGAGTGCCGGTTGCCAAGTCAAAATTCTGAAAAGCATTTCCGTTGCCCTGCATTGATGTGGATGATGTTATTTGCAAAACAGAACGCTCTGCTTGTTTTGCAAAAATTGTGATCGTGTATGCGACCCCAGACGTTATTGAAACATCTTGTGCAAACCAATGCGCCTCATTAGAAGATGATTCAACCCACTTATCACCCGTCAAACTGCCATCAGGCGCAACAACTGTATTGGCTGTGATGCTTGAGGCGGTCTTTGTCCAAGCCGCATTATCAAACTCCTCACTCCGCAACACCAGATTTGTCCTGCCCTCCTCAATCTCCAGCCCCAAGCTTTCTCGCGTGACCGGGTTGTGTTCAAACCGAGCCACGTTCGCCGCAGCGGTGAGCAACTGCGGAACGTAGTTCGTGACCGCCTGCGTGGTCGTGGCGGTGTAGGCGGTGACGCTGGAGCGTTGCTCTACTTGAGCGCCCCAGAGGTGGATAGTTCTGCTTGTCCCTGTATATACAGGGAAACCGCTCGACGTTATTGCACTACCGTCGGACATCCCTATTTGAATGCCGTTGGAAGAAATGTTTGCTCCAACCTGCGCCACGAGGACACAGCGATACCACCCATTACCAACAGATGTAATGGACGTTGACGTTACAGAAAATCCTGTTCCAAGTGCGCCGCTCGTTGAAAGAGTACCGGCTGAAATATCAAAGACAGCATAAACAATGTTTCCAGACGCGCCACGAAGTGTGATGAAGACATATTGACCGTCTACGTTTTTTGCAAATATCGATGCGGCGTAAGTTGTGTTGGCTGAAATAGAAAAACTTGTGTTGAAGTAATGACCTACAGCAGCGGTCGTTCCTTCACTTAGAGTGTCCGCCGTCGTTGTTCCGTCCGGGGCTGTCGTTGCATCTGCAGTAAAAATCGAATTCTGTTTAACCCACGCAGCGTTATCAAACTCCTGACTCCGCAACAGCAAATTCTCCTCAGCCTTCGACACCGTATGGTCGTCGTAGTACGTCGCCGTCGATGCGCGAGTGAAGGTGATGCGCGGATCAAGCGATCGCGTGGCAGCAAAGTCCAGCGCCAGGCTGGGGCGCACGGTCGGGAAGTTGGCTGAAAGACTCATTGCTGTTCCTTATGCTGTTAATGCTTGAAGCTGTGCGTTCGTCAGGCGCTGCGGGTAGTAGGCGATTTTCTTAAACGTGCCGCTGAATGCATTGCCGCCTCCGGCTGATAAGCTTCCGATATTGAATACTGATAAAACACCTGTCTTTGAAAACGAGCCGGTCGTTATGCTTCCGCCATTCAAAGTTGCGCTTACTTGTTTGGTTGCGGCAACCAAACCCGTAGCGACTCTTGCATTGATGTTGAGAACCGACGACGTAATAGCCGAGACTGTTGTGCCGTCAAACGAAGAAATTCCTGAAGAACCCGCCGGTATATAGTTAATGCGCTCATTGGCACTATTTGCACCTAACACGCCTACTGTGTATGGCAATGCTGCGCTCCAGCTAGTAACAAAGTTTGCGTAGAACGTCCCTTCAGCATTGTTATACCAACTGCTGAAGTTCGCGCCCGTCATGCTTGCTTGATCCGTTGACCTCGTCACTTGAGAGCCGGCAGTGGCGATGTAGCTCGTTGCAAAGGAACCGGCCTCGAGCTGGGCGCCCCAGATAAAGATGCCGCTGGTGCCGTCGCCTGCGTATGTGCCAGTTTGAAGGATGATCTGCAATTGACCCGAGGTGGCAGAGGACGCTGTGCCGGTCACAGAACATCTGAACCAACCATTGCCTACAGGCGTGATGCTGGTTGACGTGCCGCTGTTTAACGTAGCCGTAACAGCCGACAAGTCAAAAGTCGCCGTGATACCCCATCCACCACCGGCGTTTAACCTGAAGGTCGTTCTTCCTGCGGCCTTTGCGAAGATTGAGTACGTGTAGGCTGTTCCGCTTACTGGAGCAAAAGAAACATAAGCATAGTGGGTAGAGGTAGTAGCGTCTTCAGTAAGTTTGTCAGCAGTCGCATTGCCATCTGGAGAGACTTCGGTGTTTGCCGCAATGGTTGCGCCACTTTTTGTCCAAAACGCGTTATCGAACTGCTCGGAATATGTGAACAAATTTGTCCGCGACTCCTCGATCAGCAACCCCAGCGACTCCTCAGTCACCGGATCAAACGTGAAGCGAGGAACGCCCGACGCAGCCGTGCGCAGTACCCCATCCTTGTCGTAAAACGTCGCCGAGCTGGCGCGTGTGAAGGTCACACGCGGGTCGAGTGTTTTGGCGTTGGCGAAGTCCAGCAGGAGTGCTGGACGAATCGCCGGGAAACTAGACGCGAGGCTCATGTTTGCTATCCCGGTTATTCAACAAACCTTATGCGCTCCAAGGAAGCGGTGGCGTTACCACCGGAGGATTGATCTGATTTTGAATCTGTTGTGCTACAGCTTCTTCTGTCACATCCTTGTCCACACCATTTGCCCAAATCCAGCTTAGTACATCCTCTTGAGTTAAGTCTTCATAAGGTGTGAACTCACCACCGGCATAAGGTATCTGACAGGTGTTGATGACACTTGCAGAATAGTCACCCTCTGTACCAGCGCAAGTCCAGTGAACATTAAAAACCACATCTGCATTACCCTGCTCTTGTGGGTAGCAGTCCATCGCGGTGACTGACCAAGTAATCGTTGTTGCCATCATTACCTCCTATTAACTCAATCTGTAAACCGTAAAGGTGTTTGCTGCTGTTCTGCGGATTCTGAAGTGCGCTGAAACTCCTGTTGCAATTGTCAACGTACCTAAAGTGGTGTTGCCGTTAGCGCCAATAGTAATCGTGCCAGAAGCCGTATTAATAACCCACCAATCAAGGGCTACGTTATTTGCTGACCAAGTTAAAGCGCCTTCAATATCTGTTCCTGTGGGCAGGGTAATGGTGTAAGTCGTGCCTGTTGTGTTCAGAATACCTGTAATCAGTTCAGCGCCGGTCAGAGTAGCCAAAGCCGCTTTTGAAGTCGGTGCGCCCTGATAGGGCATGACAAGGTTACTGTTGAATTGCGTAATACCGGCGTTGTTGATGCGCATCCGCTCCGTAGACGAACTGCCGCCATCTGCCGTCGTACTGAATACCAAACGGCCCGGCATGTCGTTCGTGCCGGGGGTGCCGTCTACTTGAGCAGAGATTTGCGCGGCGCGAATAAACGCAGTGCCGTCTGCGCCCCACCATCTTAAATACCCAAGGTCGTCCCCAGACGCGACAACAGTCAAGCTTCCGTCCGTAGTTCCGCGAGACCGTTTAATGTCAACAATAGACGCAGCGGTGGCGGTGGTTCCTGAATACGCTACAGAGGACAGCCCCGGAAATACACCTGAACCTGTTGCAACTACTGCTAGTTTTTGTTCACTAGAAATATTATTCGCAGTAGCCGTCGTACCCACCAACAACCGCCCACTCGCATCCAACGTCATCGCTTGGGTGAAGGTGATGGCGTTACCTGCGGTGCCGGATGGGGCAATAGACCAAGAATGTTTACCATCCTGCATTTGATAAGCAGTGGCAAAATCAGAAGTAATGTATTGCGTATTTCCGGTTACAACGTAAGCGTTTGAAAATAAATACAACGCTTCTGTGTCATTTCGTCCGGTGATAACTCCGGTATCGCCCAACTGCAAGGCATTGTAGTTACTAGACCAAGCACTCGGCGTAACGCCCAAGCCGAGGTTGCCGGAAGCATCCTTCACGATCTGGCCATTGCCGATCGTCAGCACATCGCTTGCGCCGTTGATGTTCGCTACGTTGATCGACGCGCTGTCCTGATACGCCATCGAACCCAAGTACTGGTTCAGCGGAATCTGGTTCGCTGCCGTGCCAACGTCGTACTGCGAGGCCACCAGGTACTGGGTGCTGCCGACGGTTTCGCTGATCGTGCCGCCAGAAACAACAGTCGAGGTATTGGTGTTGGTAGTGGTACCGACAGTCAACCGGCTGTTGGAATCCAGCGTCATCGCCTGTGTGAAGGTGATGGTGTTACCTGCCGTGCCGGAGGGGGCGGTTGACCACCGATGTTGACCACCGGTTTGCTGATAATGAGTTGCTGCTGCTGTGGCAGCGTAAATCCAGTTTGTTCCGTCGTAGTAAGCGTTGGAGGTGAAATATGAATTATTTGCGCTAAATGCCGCAATAGAAGTTCCCAACCTACTTACTTCAATCACTCTAGTTCCAACCCACGCACTCGGCACAACACCCAAGCCGAGGTTGCCTGCGCTGTCGATGCGCATGCGTTCGGTGTACGAAGCAGACGCAGTTCTAACACCAAACACCATGTCTGGAGTAAATCCAGATGCTTTACTTACGGCTCCCATGTAAGCATAGTGCCCAGCAGATGTTCCACCTAACGCGCCGACAACTATGCCACTAAACTTATCAGCGGCTGCTGTATTGTTATTAAAGCAAAATAAATTATATCCAGCAGGAGCTGCTGTTGAAGCCCCAGAAGCTGCATAGGATGTGTTATCAACCAGATTGAAATTAACAATCCCGCCATCCAATACGAATTTATAGCCTGCGGTATTGCTGGTTGTGCCAACCAGCACATTCCCCGCAAAGTAGTTCGCCGCCGTCCCCGACGCATAGATGTTCCACTTGTTCGTGCCGGAGGAAACTAGCGAGGTGATGCCGAAGTTGTTTGTGCCTTCGCTTAAATCTGGTATTTGGATAGCGTGGGCATTTGTAATTGTTGAACCCGCGCCTTTGGCAGTGACAGAGGCTTGTAGTCCATAAACATTGGCAATTGTCGTAGCGGCAGCGGCTGAACTTGCATAGGCAGCAACACCAGTAATAGATGACGCATCTGAACTACCTCTATAACCAAATGTTGAAATTGATGCTTGAGATTGGCTTGCCCCTACTGTGGGTTTTTGAACAAAAATATTTATGTTTTGGTTTGGCGCAACTCCCACCCCCATATAACCATTCACCGTCACGGTGTCGGTTGAAGCATCGCCAAGGGTGGTGTTGCCAGTGACGGTTAATGTTGGCGTAGTCAGCGCACCGGTCATGGTGTCGCCAGCCTTCAGAACATAAGCAGCACCAGGCAGGTAAGCCGCTACCCAAGCCGAGCCGTTGTAAACGCGCATTTCACCGACCGTGCTGTTGAAGTACAGCGCACCCGTCAGCAGCGCATTGCCATCATTGTCTACCGTCGGATTGCTGGTCTTCGATCCAAGGTAGCGATCGTCAAACGAGTCGTAAGCCGCCTCAGCAGCGTTCGCACTTGCAAGCGCAGCACTCGCAGAACCCGATGCGCTTGTCGCGCTGTTAGCAGCATTGTTCGCGCTGGTCGCGGCCGCCGAAGCAGAAGCCGCGGCGCTGGTCGCCGAGCCAAGGATCGAGTCAACGTAGAACTTTGTGGCCGCATCCTGGTTCGCAGTCGGATCAGCCATGCTCACGATCTTCTGCGAACCCATGTTGATCTGGCCCGACATAGTGCCGCCGGCCTTCGCCAGCAGAGTGCCGACCGTCGTGTCGATCTCGGTCTTTGTGTACGCGTCCGTGATGCCGTAGCCGGCGATCGTCGTCGGGTTCGTACCTGCCGTCACTCGGCCATACACGTCCACCGTCACCGACCGGTAGGTCGCAGCCGTCACACCGGTTGTCGCCAGATCAATGTTGTCAGTGTTGACCACGATGCGGCTGCTTGACGCCGTGCCCACATCCAGCGTGTTGCCGGTCTTCGTCAGACCCGCGCCAGCCGTGATCTGGCCTGCGCCGGAGAACTGCTCAAAGGTGATCGCGGTCGACCCCAGCGTGCCGCCTGCAGAGACCGTGCAGACCCAGCCAGAGTTGTCGTTGACCGTGCCCTGCTCCACGAACACAAACGCACCAGGCAGCTCGGCCCATGAATCCGCATCGGTGGATCGGGTCCAGCTGCCGGCCGCGACCACGTAGATGCCGTTTGCTGATGCCGTGGACTGGTTCTTGACCAGCACCCGGTCGCCAGCAATGACCGCCACGCCGTCAATCGTCTGCGTGCCTGACAGGGTGATGTTGGCCGTCGTTGCCGCAACCACGCTGGCCTTGACATCCAGACCCTGCGCCACGCCGTCCACATAAGCCTTGGTCGCCGCATCCGCATCCGCGGTCGGTGTGCCCAGGCCCGTGATCTTGTTGGTGCCCATCGCGATGGCGCCAGACATGGTGCCGCCGGACAAGTTGAGCTTGAGTGCGAGTCCCGTGTCGACGTAGCCCTTCGTTGCCGCATCGCTTGCGTTCGTCGGCGTAGACAGGCCAGTGATCGTCCCAGCCGTGCCGGAACTCATGTCCAGCGTGCCGGTGATGGTCACATTGTTGAACGTGCTCGTGCCGCTGTTGGCGGTCACGTTACCGGTCACGTTGCCGGTCAGGTCGCCCGTCACGTTGCCGGTCACATTGCCGGTGACGTTGCCCGTCAGATTGCCGGTAAAGCCAGAGCTGGCAGAGACCGTCGTAAACGCGCCAGACGCAGGTGTGGTGCCGCCAATGGTCGTGCCGTTGATCGTGCCGCCTGCGATCGTCACAGCCGATCCCAGGTTCACCGCACCGTTTGCCGACAGCGTGGTGAAGCTACCGGCGGCTCGAGTCGTCGCGCCAATCGGCGTGCTGTCGAGCGTTGAAGCGGTAATCGCAAGCGCCTGCAGTGCCGACGAAGCAATCAGCGCATCGCCAGCCGCATTGACCATCGCCACCTTGTAGCCATTGCCAGTCAAGGTGGGGAGCTTGGCAAAGCCAGCCGTTACAAGATCCAGCTCCGCACGCAGCGCCGCCGATGAGCCTGGTGCATTGGGTGCCGGATAGGCGGAATGGTTGTAGTAGCTGTTTGGCATTATCGAAGCCCTCGGCGCATTGAATAGTGGACGATCACGGTGTTCACCGTGAACGGTTTAAACAGGTTGGACACAGACGAAATACGGATGGCGATGTTCTCAGCCGTTCCCGTCACCTCAACCTCGGACGGCGAAATGTCGCGGCCATCCCAGACAAAGTTGTCCCAAGTGAATGAGTCCCAATAGGACGAACGCAAGTCGTTGCCATAGACCTGGTCAGCTGGCTGTTCAAGCTCAGACGTGCGATATCCAAGGTCATACGCAAACGAAAATTCAGCATACGAATCACCCGTCAGCTCCACGCTGGCGCGGCGATACCGCTTCAAAATCCGCGGCGAGTTGATGCTGTTGTAAACCAATGTGATATTTGCGGAGATGTCTGCACCATCAAACGAAGTGCCAGCATCCAGCGTGTAAACGAATCCATTGGTCGATCCAAAATACGAAGTCTCCGCACCGTCCGCATTACTGCCTTCTGAACAGCAGGTCACAGGGTTTGGAAACTGAACCGGGCCAGAACCAATCAGCTTGCCGTTGGCGACCGTCATGTAAAGCCCGGTGCCGTCACTGAAGAAAAGCCTGTACTGCCCCTTTTCGCGGTTCAGCACCGACGCTGTTGCCAACTGCCGACGAGCCTGGATGAACGGACGGATGTTCATCGTCATTGAGTTCGACAGGAAGTTGCCGAAGTTCAGTGTCGTGGACATGCCCATCACGCCGCGCTGAGAGAGCGCATACGTCTGGTCAAGGTTTTGCGCGGTGTAACGCATCGCACCGCTGGCATTGTTAAAGTTCGACAGCTTGAAATCCGCTTCGCTGGAGCCGTACAGGATCGATGTTTCGTTTTCCGTGTAGACGCCTAGCGCGCCGCTTGTCTGGTCGCCTGGCAACTGCGGCAAGTTCGTGATGTCGTCATTCATCGCGATCTCGCCAGCACCCAGCACCGGATCCCAGACGTAGGGATTGCCAATGCCAGAAAACTGCAGCGAGTGCCCGAAAGCTAAGAACAGATGCTGCTTGTGCGCGGCGATGCAGGTCGGCGCGTCCGGCGACATGGCGGTCGCAATCGGCACCAGGTACGTGCCGTCAAACTCAAATGCCCGGTTCTTGCCGTCGCAGAAGTACAGCTTCTGATTCGTCTGGCCGCCACCAAAGTTGGCAATGACTGTCTGCACTCGACCGTCTGCCGCCCAGGTCATCTGACTCTGCGTGCCGTTGGCCAGTGCGTACTTCGTCCCCCCGACGTTGATGTGCTCGTTGTTTACAAAAGTTCCGGTCACCGAAGTGAAGATGATCCGGCCAGACGCATGCGGAGATCCGCCCCAAGCCCCGCCGGTGACGATCACACGCCGGGCGATGCCTGTCGCGCCACTGGTGCCGCCGACAACGGTCGTGCCCTCAGCAATCTCTGTCGTGCCATCATCAAACGCCAGCTCAATGCCAAGCGTGACCGCAGTCCATCCACTGCCGCTGGACTTGTACATCGCCAGCGCCGTGCCGCCTACATTGTTTCGCCATGCATAGACATTGCCTTTGTAGTAGACAACGCCTCGCACGGGACCGGAGCCAGGGACTGCCTGAATGTCAGACCTGTAGGCATCTGCCGCCAGCGCCTTGTAAGTCGCATCCAGTAAGCCATCAGCAACCAGGTTGGAAATTGAGTTGATTGTGCCGACGTTGCTCGCGCCAACCAGCAGACCTTCTGACTCGAGAAACGTGCCAGTCTCTTTGGTGATGACAACATCTCCACCAGAGACAGCAATAACCCGTCCGGTCGCAGATGATGTGTAGCCGGTGACGGTATTGCCTACCGCTACAGCACCAGTCAGTGTGCAGCTCAGTACGCTGTACAGCGCAGCAGACGGCGCAGGGCGCCCATCAAACCGCTCATAGCCTGCAATGCGGGTATAGCCACCCGTGATCGAGCATTCAAAGTTTGCGCCACGGCGCATGACGCCAGGCGGCAACGACAGCGTTGGCGTGACCTGATCCAAGCCGCCGTTCAGGCGGATCAAATCGTATCTAACCTGCGGTAGCGCCAAGCCCATGTGTCAGTGCCTCAAGCCAACGGATTGCCCAAATAAACTTCCTGCAGCTGCTCACGCTCGAGCTGAGTCAGAAGGTTCTGATACTCCTGCTGACCGTGCTGTATGACTTCTGCAGCCGCTTCAAATAAGCCATACGAGATCATCGCCTTGTAGACGATCATCATGTGGTACGCATCTGGAATGTCTGGCGAGTCGCCATCGTTGACTAGCGCGTACGGCTTTTTCTGGTACTCACCTGTAATCAGGTAAACGTCGTCAGGGATCTGGCCAAGCATGATGGCCTTGCCCTGCGGGTTCTCGCCGAACACCACCGGACGGCCATTGACCTGCAAGTTGAAGCGGTACGTGTTGCGAAACACGTAGTACTCCCACTCCACCAGCCACTGCTCGTCCTGAATGCCGATGCTCTGCTTCTGGCAGCGGAACGTGTCCTTGTACCAATAGCGAAGGTCCGTCATCAGGTTGCCAGTCAGCTGGTTTGTGATCGCCGTCGGCAGGTAGTCACCAGTACCGGCGACCGTCTCCCACTGAAACTTTTGACGCATCCAGTTCCAGGTGTTGTGCAGGCCTTGAATTTCCAGCCACGCTGAGTTGACCCAGTTCACCAAACGCAGGTTGGCGCCGCTCTGCGCTAGAACCGAAGACGGTCCCGTGCCAGATGCACCAACTTCGGAACTGAGTCGCTGAACGAGCTGGAGGTAGTTCATGTCTTACACCGGGTTAGCAAGCATCTTGCGCAGCCAAGGCGCGCCCTGCTTCGGATTCGGATCGTGCGATACAGAGAACGGATACGTAAGCGACAAGACGTTTTCCTCTTGGAAGCCCATCGAACCATCCTGGTTGACGATCTTCTTCTGACGAACACGCGACTGCTTGGCTTGCGCCAATACAGCAACGTGATACCTACGCAGCTTCTGAGGCTCACCGTTGCGCATCAGCAGACGATAGTCACCGTTGACATTCACCTCACAAAACTGCGGGTCGTTCTCATTGCCCGGTTCCATCAGGATGACTTCCATTTCGTCTCGCATGAAAGCTTCTTCATCCAGTGCATCAGTGCTCAGCACTCGATCAGTGTCGACTTCATGGCCGCCTTTTGTGGCTTCCGCCGCGGGCTGCACCTTGTTCACGATCTCCACGTCCTCAGACGAGACACCGCGCTTGCGCTCGTAGGTATTGGTCATTGCTTAGTCTCCGTTACGTTAATCAAAGCAGGGAGCTGCCCGAAGGCAGCCCCCTTTGCCGACTTAGGCAGTCAGCGGGTTGGCCGGCATGTCGGCCAGGTTGTAGAAGGTGTCGGTGACACCCGCTGCCGACAGGTCGGTGCCGCCAGGAGTGAATGCCGTACCAGCGGTCAGCGCGATGCGCAGGCCACCGATCGGGCAAACACCAGCCGGAGCGTCAGGCCACTGCAGAGCAACGCGGCCGGCAGCCAGCTCGACGTTGTCCACGATCGGACCCGGCAGGATCGACACAGCACCAGCAGCATTCAGGAAGATGCCGTAAATACGAGTCGAACCATTCACGCCGCCGGTGAAGCCACCGTTGACGGCCTGAATACCACCGGCAGCAGCTTGATACACGGTAGGACCGCTGTAGCTGATGGCGATGTTGTCGGTGATGGCTTTCGAATAAAAACGACCATCGATGATGTAGTTGATGGCAGCAGCGATTTGGATGGTGTTGGCGTTGGTGCCTTCAGCCAGTTCGCCGCTGTTCAGAGCCATGGTCAAGCCACGGTTGAGAGATTGATTGTCAGACATGATGTGTCCTTTCAGATTTCAAATGTTGCGTGTTTTTTCAGATTGACCTTGGCCGGAATGACTTGAAGATTGCTTTCCACATGCAGCCCGCAAACGTGTTTGCCACGCAGCGGGACAATGTGGTCCACATGCCACTTGCCTCCCAACATCTTCTCTCTTACTTTAGCAATGTGATATGCCTCGGCAATAAAGAACTTGTTAGCCCAAGAAGGCGTCGCGCGCTTGATGTAATCAACACGAAGCGCATTTTCTGCAAGCTTCTTTGAGTTATCAATTGCACGAAGCCTTCTCTTGCTTTCGTTGAAAAGCTGCTGCGCACGCTTTGGATTACTCAGTCGCCACTCGCGAGAGCGAGAGATGTAGTTCTCTGCGTTATCGCGGTAATGCTTCTTGTTGTAAGCCTTGGCGCACTCACGGCACTTGTTGCTCACGCCAAACTTTGCCGTCGGATGCTTGTTGAAAGCATCCAATGACTTTTCCGTTTGGCAGTGAGAACAAGTCTTCATCATTTCGGCCTCAGTCAATTACAAAGCAGAGCAGGCGCTTTCAATGCGAACCATCCAGTTTTCATTGAGACGGATCGCGTTCTTATAGAAGTTGGCGCCCACGTACCCGAACATGCCCATTGGGTTGGCGTGAGTGATTTGCTTTGCCGGCAGGTAGATCGGCTGAATGGCGTTCATGCCCTTCAGTGCAACCTGACCCCAAGCTTCTTGCGCGATCACCATGGTCGGATACACGTCTGCAGTGGTGCCAGTCGTGCCGCCGTTCGACAGGAAAGCGCCCGCAGTGACCGTGCCGCCTGCAGCCAGGAAAGGCTTGAAGTACGGCGAGGTGATGATGCGGAAGTTTTCAATCGTGCCGATCTCGCGCTCATGCACAGGCTTTTGCGCACCGTAGCGAGCAACCGGAACAAACACGTTCTGGCTGTTGACAGTCAGACTACGAATGTCAGCTTCCATGTCGGTGTGGATGAACACCAGGTAGCCTGGTTCGATCGCGCTGGTGTTGAAGTTCACCGACGAAGCAAGCTTCTCGGTGACCATCTGAGCGTGTGCGTTTTCGAGCTGACGGCGAGCCTGGCGCAGCTTGTTTACGCTGATGCCGGTGTTGACCGAAGCGCGAGCTGTGCCGTTGGAGTACACGACGTTGGTGCCGCCGCGGACTACACCGTAGGAGATCAGCTCTTCGATCGATGCCATGTGCTCACCGACCAGCTTGACCATGTCGCCGGGGATGTCGTCCTCGTACATGTTCTCAGCCTTGCTCGAGAGCTTCATCAGAACGCCGTACTGCTGCAGGGTGACCTGCACGTCCTGATAAGCGATCGTGCGCGAGCCAGGAGTCACACCTTCCTGCAGCAGGTAGTTGCTGGCAGTGATGTTCGGTGCGCCGTTGGAGCCAGCGTCGATCGGCAGAGCGCGACGGAACACAACGGTGTCAGTCTTGTTCTGCGGGATTTGTTTCTGGGTGCCGAAGGTGCTCAGCACTTTGATAGGCATGGCGTGCTTGAGCATCTCACGCTCAGCCATGATGAGGTTCCGCGAGGGAACGAGCGAATAAGTTTGCATGATCAATTACCTTTCTGTCGATCAAGTTCGTCTAGATAGCGCCAGTACTCTTCGGGCGACATATCCTCTACGGCTTTCTGACGGACGTTGCCACCAGATCGGCCTGAAGGAATTGCCGCTGCAGAGCTAAGGCGCTGCGTTCTTTGCGACGACACCGACTTCATGGCTTCGGCGTGCAGATCAAGCAGGCGGACCGCATCTTGCGGGCTTTCGCTCGCCGCAAGCATCTGCACTTCTCGAGGCTGGCGTTGCATCCAGCCCATGAATTCGGGCGTCCTCACACGATCTTGCCAACCCGGATGCCGAATCTCGACTGCCATTTCGCTACGCATGCGTGCGAGTTCTTCTGCCGTGACACCGGGCTGCTGCATTTGCGGTTGCGGCATCGCTGCCTTGATCGCCTGCAGCTGCTCGTTCAAAGCAGCTTCCATCGCCTCTGCGAACTCTGGGTAGTCGCGCTTCAAAGACTCCATCGCCTTGGGGTTGCTCTGCGCTTCCCGGATCTCTCCGGCGGTTGGCGCTTCGCCGCCCTTCGCTGAGACCTGTTGAGCCGCCTGAAGCTGCTGCTTCAGTTGGCTGCCCAGACCTCCGATGTGGCCTTCTGCATTTCTAAGACGTTGCGTGACCTGGGTCAGCATCGTCTCAAGCCCAGCAATCTTGTCCAACAAAACAGACTCACTCGTCGGCGCCGCCTCTTCACCGCCATCAGCAGCATCGGCCTGATCGGCGGGTGCTTGGTCGGTGGGGTCGGCCGGAGTTGAATCGTTTGCCGGCGGGTCTTCTTTCGCTTGGCGTGGGGCTTTGCCCGACTCCTCAGCATCCAGTTGATCCCAGATTTTCTGTGCTTCTTCTTGCGGGTTAACTTGTTCCTGTGCGTTCATAAAAGTTTTGTCTCACTTCGGTGTTGGTCATTGCTGACCATCTTCATCAACGCCGGCGAGTTCGTCGGGGTTGATCGCGGGACTCAGGCTGGCCTCTTCGGCCAGGCTGAGAATTTTGTTCAGCTCACTGATCCCACCGCGAATCAGGGCTGTCTGTTCTATGCCGTACGACGGGTTGTCGTTCAGCTTTCGAAGCTCATCCACACGGTCCTGGATGTGTTTCGAAAGCCGCTTCCATGTTGCTGATCGGAAGTCCTCGGGTCGCATTCAATCTTTCAAAAAGGAAAGGGCCGCCGGTTGGGCAGCCCTTTTAAATTTCACACTTCGGAGAGGAGAAACGGGGAATGTCCAGAGACACTGCCCCGCGGGTGATACTACAGCATTGTGATAGCAGGTGCAACACCTTAGATCCCCGATCCTTGACGAACCTTGATGGCGGCCTCCGCATTGAAGATCTGCCGGGAGTTGTCGATCTTCAACATCTCCAAACGCTCCTTGGCGGCCAGCTGCTCACGGGTCAGCTGCGCGTCCTGCCCCAGCTTCGTGAGCGCCAGATCCCGTTCCATGGCGCTGTCGGTCATGGCGATCTCGTACTCGGCCTGCTCGCGCTGCGCGTTGTAGGCCAGGCTCTGAGACTTCAGATTCATCTCGGCCGTGTTGCGCTGCAACTCAAAATCGCGCTGCGCCTGGCGGTCCTGCAGCTCGAGCTGTTTGGCTTCCATGTTCATCTGCGCTGCCACGATCCGCGGATCCTGCGGTGCGCCCTGCTCGGCCTGTGCCTGCTGCTCCTGCGCCACCACGTCCTCCGGCTTCATGATCTCTTCAGGGTTCACGCGGAACGCCTTTAGGATCGCCTTCAGCTCCTCGCGCTCCTTCAAGTGCGGCGTGTAGCGCGGGTTGTTGGTGATGTTCGCCAGGTTCAGCAGCGCCTGGTTTTGGATGTCGCGCTCGATCAGCGCCGTGCTGCCGCGGGCATCGATTTCAAAGTCGCCCTTGATCGCAGGATCTGGATCGCTCGACATCTTCCAGTCGTAGTACCTGCCGATGTGCGGACGGGTGATCGAATCGTCGTACAGCTTCACTCGCTGGCGCAGGACGGCATTGGCATTGTTATACAACATGACCATCCCGCCGACGGTCTCCGGCGCACTGCCCTGCTCGCCGCCCATGATCTGCGGCATCGACGACTCCACGTCCGCAAACTGCATCGCGGCCTGCGCAATCGCCAGCAGCTCTTGCAGGTGGCTGTTGAACTCAAACACGCTGAACGCCTGGCGCACGTCAGCCATGTCGTCCTTGGCCAGCCAGATCTTGTTCGGCGTGATCTCCCACGAATTGTTCTGCGGGATGACCATGCCCTTCTTCATCACAATCTGGCCACCGAGCGACGTGCGGCCGTTGTCCATCACCTGCCGCCATGCTGCGTTAACTACCCGCTGCTGGCTCTCCAGCTCGTCCGGCAGGCCGTAGCCGTAGGGGCTGCTGTCGCTCTTGCGCCAGCACCACACGTCCACCGGCAGGGTTTTGTCAGCGACCCAAGAATCCATCGCACCGATGACCTTGTCGTTGACGATCACCAGCACGCCGAACGTCACGTCGGTCAACGGATCGCCCGTGCGAGATGACAGCATCTCCATCTCTTCCGGCTCAATCTCGCCGTGGTACGTCCACATCTCATAGCTGTCTTCTTTGATCGTGTCACGCAACACGCGACCCTCAGCCAGCCGCACGCGGTTCGGCTTTTCTCTCAGCACCTCGCGAATGACCTCGGTATCAAAGCCCGGCAGGCCGACGAGCTGTCGCAGTTCCTTGCGCGTCACATTGCGACGATAGAAAAATCCGCGGCCGCGCTGGTGATCATTGCCGCACGAAGGGTCGAAGAAAACATCCCACGGATCCAGGCGCATCGATGCCGGGACAATCGTCTCGTTGATCTGCAGCACCTGCGTGCCGTCCGGCTGCGGTAGCCAGACCTTGCTGGTCTGACGCGCAGGGAACGGGCCGTACATGACCATCGTGCCCAGCCGTATGCCGTCTTCAATGCCCTTGCGGCTCTCGCCGTTGTACTTGCACTCGGTCAGACTGTCGTCGATCGACCGCTCCATGGCAGTCGCGGCTTCCTTCGCAGCCTGCATCACCACCTGTGCTTCTTCGTTGGCGGTCATGCCAGTCGGCTCGCCGGTCGTCGGATCAATGGTCTCGGCGTTGTTGCCGACCATGTCTGCCAAGTCTGGCAGTGGCGTTGGTTTCAGACCCCAGTTGCGATCGTCGACGGGGAACAGGATCTCGCACATGCGCGCGACCGCCTGGTCGACCTTCGGTCGTACGATGTTGATCACCACTCGAGAGCGGTTACCGTCTTGCGCCTTGCGCGCCGGCGGTCCGTTCTTCAACGTGTTCTCGAATTCGCTCGGGTTTGCCTCGCCACGGTCACCAAAGTACAGCTGGCTGTTGCGGCGCCAACGCTTCTCCACATCCGACGTGCCGCGATGCTGGACCCACTCGTCGCGCATCTTGGTGAACATGCCGTGCAGCTTTTCAATTTCTTGACGCTGATGATGTTCGTACTGCTCTGGCGTCATCAGCTCTTCGCCGACCATAACGGCCATGTCTTCTGGGATTTCTTTGGCATTCATTTGCAATTCCTTTGATCAATAGCCTGTGACTTCGTCCAGGGCAGCCCACACCGTCTCAGCGCCAGCCGGCATCGTGTTCCACGTTTCATCTTCATCTGGCCACGGCAGCGTCAAGCTCGGCTCGTCTAATCGCGCCAAACAGTCCATGCCGTCATCGAACCGACCGACTGGGAACGTGGCGTACTCCACATCCAGCAGCTCTTGAATCAGCTCGTGCTGGTGGCCCTGCACATCCACGTAGTTGAGCGACTGCGGCATCCAAATGCGGCCGCCCTCGAACCACGGGATCAGGCGCCGGATGCGAGCGTTCTTCTCCACTGCACCGGCGACCTCAGTGATCTTGAACCGGTACTGCCGGTGCTCCATCTCGTTTCTGATGTGCGATATGTCGCCCATCATTCCGTACCGCTCGTAGCGCACCTGCATCGGCTTGTGCTTCTTGTGCAGCTCGAAAAGTTTGTCCGCGCGCTGCGTCAACGTCAGCCGGTCAATGATCCCGTCAACGATGAATGCGTTGCCGTCGGCCGCAAGCCCCACCACCCACATGACCGTGCGATCGCTGCGCTTGCGCTTGCCGGCCGACGTTTGCGGGTCGCCCGCCGGGTCGACCAGAATCACCTTGTTCATTTTCTTCGGCGCGTCGTTGTAGCGACAGATCCAGCTGCGCTTGAACTCCGCACCCTCGGCTGGCCGTGGCTCCTGCTGGTACAGCGAGATCCATGACCGCGGATCAGACTGCGCCTGGCGCACCATCTCATCCGTAAACCATTCTTTCCACAGCCGCTCGCCTGGCTCACGGCCCAGCGGGTCGTTGTCGCTTGCAACCATCGGCAGCTTGATGACCTCCCACCGCTGCGGCTCGCGCTCGAGCAGGCGGCCGGCCAGATCGTCCTCATGCCAGCGGGTCATGATCACCACGATCCGGCCACCCGGCTTCAGACGGGTCAGCAGATCGTTCGTCCACCACTCCCAAGTCTTCTCGCGCACGCGCTCGGAGTCCGCGTCCTCGCGGCTGCGCACCGGGTCGTCGACCACGATCAGGTCGCCGCGGCGGCCGGTAACGGATCCACCGACACCGACTGCCGTGTACTCACCACCGTGGTTAGTTCCCCACCGGCCGGCGGCCGTGCTGTCAGCGGCCAGCGTCACCTGCGGAAACAGCGCCTTGAACTCGACATCGTCCACGCCATTGCGCACCCGGCGGCCGAATCGCTCGGCCAGCTCGGCGGTGTGCGACGCCGCGATCACCGACAGCTGCGGGTTGCGGCCAACAAAGTATTCGGGAAAGTAGACGCTGCCGTAGGTGGACTTCGCCGATCCTGGCGGCATCATCACCAGCAGCCGATCGCATTCGCCCTTTTCGACCTTGTCCAGCGCGTTCGTCAGCAGGACGTGGTGCGGCGCCAGGCTCATGTCCTCCGGCAGGCGGTACGTGCAGTAGTGCGGGAACGACTCCCGCGCCTTGCGCCGGGAGAGCAGTTCGTTGGCGGCTTCGGCCGGCGCGATCAATCTTTGTCCTCCGGCATAACGCCCTGCTCGTCGGGTCCAGCAAACGGACTCAAGCCAGCAGCCAGGCGCTTCTGCGCATGGAATACCGCCTTGCCGACGATCGCATCGGTTGGCTCGCCGTCCTCGAGCAAGTGCCGGATCTCGGCCTTGGTCAGGCCCGGCACCAAGAGCGGGATCTCCAACTCCTTGCCGTCGATGTTCACGCCGACCGACAGCTCGGTGGAGATGTCGCCATCGGGACGCTTCAACGCGCCAAAGAATCCCATGCCTTTCGGCGTGCCGTCAGTGCGGTTGCCGAAGTTCGCCGGATCGACCGGCATCTGATCTGCGACTAGCCCTGGCATTACGCGCCCTCCTGCATGCCCTTGGCAGCGATCGCCAGCAGCTCATCGTCCGTCATGGCCAAGAGCTTGATCGGACCGCCGCCTTGCCCCGTGTGCTCGATCGTCGCCTTGTCGTTGTAGGCGGCGTTCAGCTTCGCAGCGATCTTCATGTTCGTGTCGATCGCCACCTTCAGCCCGGCTGCATCGCCCTGCGCCGCCGCCTGGCGGCCGTAGTCCAGCGACGCCTCGATCAGGTTGTGCGAGCGCAGGATGTTCGCGTTCGCGTACGTCTCGCGGGTCTCCTCCGACTCCATCAGGATCTGGCGCAGTTTCCAGCCGGCAATCTTGAACTTCAGGGTATCGGCAATCGACTGGAAGGATTCGCCCCACACGTAGCGGTCAAAGACCTCGTCGGCGACGGCCAAGACCTCGGCCTTCAGCTCGTCTGCGGCTTTACGCTTTGGCTCGACGTGCAGCGCCGGGCCGATGTTGGTGGGTCTGCCTTTCTTCATGTCACCACTTCACTTTGTTGGCCCAGTACGCCGCAGACATCTTGCCTTTGGCAATGTTGTCGGCGTGACGGGCTTTAAATGATTCGTTTCGCTTCGTGCCCTCGGGCGAACCTTTGACGCCCTGCTGGCCGAAGCGGATCAGCTTCACGTCGTCGCCGGACTTGGCCAGCACGACGTGCGATTTAGTCGGATGGCTGGGCGTGCGCTTCGGGCTGTTGTAGCCGGAGAACTCCATGCCGCGGTAAATGATGCCCATGATCAGCTCACTTTCTCGCGGTCTTGGCCGCAGCCTTGAAGTCGGATTCCGACGGCGCGCCCTTGGACCCAGGCTTGCGCATCTTCTCGCCGCTGCCTGCCTTGATCCGCTCACGCTTTCGATGAATGTTGGCGTACAGGCCCTGCGATGCTGCCCTGCCAATGATTCCTCTGCCGTCCATCACCATCTCCGAAAAGGGTGGCCCCGCGATCTCCAACTTTCGTGGGAGACAGTTTCACTACGGTCAGAGCCGGGGGCCGTAGATACGAAAAAAGCCCGCAGATGCGAGCTTTTCCGGGGCGCACTGCCCCGCCGGGGAATTTACACCAATGTGATACTTCGGTCAATCGTCGATCGTTTGCGGCAGGCGCTGCAGTCCCTGACGGGTGCAGAGCGCCAGAAAACGGATCGCCGCCTGGCACGCCTCGCGGTTGCTGGCGATGCCCCACTCCTTGCGGATGTACAGGATCGATGCCGACACGTCAGCGTCAAGAGCAAGCTGCAGCTGCCGCGTGCCCCGGTTCCTGCGCACCTTCTGCTGCCGCTCGGCGTCCGTCATCGCGTGCGGCTTGCGCGAGCGGAAGCCCATCTTCTTTGGCAAGCCGTTGTCAGTCATGCTCACCATCTTTCGACATCACACACAGCGACGCCAGCAGGATGCCAGCCGCCGCACCGATCAGCATTCCAACGATTAACATTCCCATGATTGCCTCGCGCAAGTATGTCAATGCTTATGCTGCCACTCGACGATACAGCGCGTCCATGAGCTTGGCCACATCCGCTGATCGGCCCGACTGGTTGGCGTAGATGCTGTCTGTCTTGCGTTCGATGCACATCCGGCAAACCCATCTGGCGGTGTTGCGCAAGCGGCGCTTCTCTCCGGTGCTGCCGTCGCGCATAGCCTGGCAGCTGGTGCAGAACTTTTGGCTCATGTGTTTTTCTCCTTCAAGCTCACGCAAGTACCGCACAGTGCGCCATCGTCAGGCACGATACCGTCACCGCATGAGCAATAGACGCGCTGTGGCGGGGCGGTGCGTAGTTTGTCAATCCATTCTCTAGCTTCAGCGTCAAGTCTTTCCTGCGCTATTTCGTTAAAGCAGATGTACTGCTGCCAAAAGTCGGCGCAGTCATTCATCCACGCCACCGGCTCCGGTTCAGGTTGTGCAATACGCGCTGGTGTGACGTTCTTCAACGCCCAGTCAAGCCACTTAACGGGCGACATATCGTAATACCCATCAGGGCCGACCGTAGAAAGCTCTTCACCTAATCGCATGGCTACGCTTTTCCATGCTGTGTTTGTCCATACGCTGGGGCCAAGCTGCGCTACTGACGCACCCGTGCTGTAGATATGCGTCACGCCCGATGGAGTCATCTTTAAGTCCCATCGCGAAAGTCTGGTGCGTAGCGCCTTCATCACATCAGCGCGATCGGTGGCGCGCCCCGATTCAAAAGCGTCGAGTGCCTGCTCAAGCAGGTCGCGATCAGTCGTCATCTTTCACCTCCCAGATCACTGTCGATCCCGGTGGCATTAACGCATCAGGATTGCATTCGCATGGCATGCCTGCGCCATCGCAGAAGATGCAGTTGTGAGCTTCTTTGTTCGGATGGTTCTCGCACACCCACAGCGTGCCGTTGCAGTTGGGGCAGGTCATGATCTTCCTTCGGTCATTTTTTTCTTGATGCTCGCGGGGATCTTCGGCTTCGGACACCAGCCGAGACAGTCGTCGCTCCAGTTACCAATGATCAGCACGCCGCCAGGATTCAAGAGCAGCACGCTGGCATTGCGTGGTGGTGGATCGATGTCAGGATCACGGAACCACAGTGCGTCGGTGGTCGGGTGTAAAGGGTCGCTCATTCGTCCCCCATCATCAGCGTGATCCAGATCGCCATGCCGATTAGCAGCACCAGGCCGCCGGCTGCGATTAGTACGACGCCAAGAAACATAAGGGTCATGCTTGCATCTCCTTCATCAGGTATCGCAGCTCCACGGTCTGCGCTGCTTCGCGCAGCTTCGATACGTTGGTCTTCTTCATCACCTCAATCGCAATTGCAATGAACGTCTCGATCTCAGCGCGCTCTTCATCGCCCCAGCCGATCAAGCCTGCAATGGCAGACTGCATGCGCTCGTCTTTCAGCTTTGCCGCTCGCTCGACCAGGTACTCGAGATCCTCACGCGGGATGGCTGAGCGTTGCTGCAGCAGATCCGTCATGCGAGCGGCCTGCTCGGCAACGAAGTCAGCGTCGGGTCGTATGCGTCGCATCGTTAGCCTTCACAGACGGTGTTTGTTTCTGTTCTTCCGGCACCACTCGCGGTGCTCGGTGCTGAAGTCCGGGCTGATCTCAACGAGCTGGCAAGAAGGCTTGTTCGGAACTTTGTCGAGCTGCGTTGCGAAGTACAGCGACCAACACGCGACTGCGGCCATGTACACGTACAGCAGCAGCTCTGTCGTCTTAATCTCTTTCATTGACTCCCCTTCATTCCGGTTTGCCCGTCATCAAGTCCACGAGCGCCGCATACGCAGCTTTGCTCTGCTCGTGCGTCTTGGCGCGCACCACGTCGTAGCCCAGCACGTACGCACGCGCCAGCCTTCTCAGCAGTGCTGCAGCCTCAACGTCGCCCTCGTCACGCGCACGGTCCAGCAACATGTCAGCCAACTGCTCGGCCTTTCGCTCAATCGAATGCATGTCTCCTCCTTTTTTTGTGCTTTGGAATTATAAGCTTTGTGATACTTCTAGCCAAGGGTTTTGTCGACAAAGTCCGCGACCATCTGCACCGCCTCGACCAGCAGTCGCTCGTCGTCCTCGCCGGCCGGCAACGTCTTGCGTGACCATGGCCTGAAGTGCCGGGACAGGACGCGGTAGTGCTCCGCATGCTTGGTGTGCAGGTGCTCGACGGCCGCGGCCACCGCCTGGATCTCGGCGCTTGAGTAGCCGAACACATCGACCTCGGTGCTGATCTCGAGCAGGCCGCGGAAGGTCGGCGACACCGACGGCAGGCCAAGCCTCTGCTCAGCGTCGTGCCAGTCCGATCGCGCCCAGCCGTGCAGCAGCTCGGCAGCCCATGGCGGGTTCAGCTTCACACACGCTCCAGCCTGCAGCCTTCCAGCTCGGTCCGCTTGACCTCGACCACGGTCCGCGTGTACGGCCAGCCTCGGCTGTCCACAAACACCACGCGCACGCGGTCGTCGCTCTGCCGCATTGATCGCGCTGCCTTGCCGATCGCCAAGTTGGCAAGCTTGCAGCGGCCAGTGACTGTCTCCCAGGTCTTCGCGCCGTACGGCCGCACCTGGCCGATGAAATAGCCGCTTATCTTTTTGAAAATCATCGTGTCCCCTCCTCGCTGACCTCGACCATCACCCGGCCGCCCTTCACCGGCTCGACCACCTCAAACCCGACGCGCCACTTGCTGTCGTCCACGCCCATCGCATCAGCCAGGCCATCGAGGCCGGCCTTCATGGACGCGAGCATGTTGTCCCAGTCCCTGGCCCGTTTGTCCGGCGGGAAGAACATCAGATCGACGCGTACGGCGTTTTCTGACCCCCGGAGGTATCCAAGCCCCGCCAGCTCGCCGATCGCCCTGCAGCGGGCGCGATAGACCCTTTTGAGCTTGCTCGTCACCGCCCAGTGCTCGCGCGCGTTCGGCGACAGACGCCGATCAGGCCAAGGAATTTCCAGCAGGAAACTTCTTTTGTGACAAGTCACATTATTAATTTTTTCTATCACTTTGCTGATCTCCATTAATCATTGTGATAGTTCTGCGGTGCGGCTTTTGGCGCAAACCGGGTGGACTTTTTGTGAAGTTTTTCTGGCCTGTCCGCCACCCATCCGCCTCTATCCGCCACCCCTAAAGGGTGTGGCGGATTGGCGGATAGCGCCCGCCAAAGATCCGCCAACTTATCCGCCAACTGCCACCACCTCAAAACCCGCATAAACACTGGCTTTTTTCGATGTCGCTGGCTTATCCGCCAGCTATCCGCCAAACATCCGCCAGTTGCCAATTTGATACGTCCGCCAAGCTATCCGCCAACACTTTTGCCTATTTTTTAGGCAGATAAATCACTCGAATTCATGGCCAGAAAACCGGTCATGGACAGGTGATCTATTGCACTTTCGGAAAGATCCCAGCCGCCCTTGCCGCCGCTTGCGAGACCCTGATCCTTCATCGTTTTCATGATTCTGGAGATCGTCCGCTCGCTGCAACCGAGCGCGATCGCCATCGGCGGGACGCCCGGCCAGCGCGGATGCATGGCCTTGGCCACGTCCAAAGCGGTCAGATCCGTGCCGTTGGTCCGCTTGCCGACCACGAAGTCCATGGGGTTCCCGTCGACCTCGATGTAGGCGCCCATGATCTCGACATCGCATTCGTCGTTGATCCCAAGGCCGGTCTGGACGATCTTGAATCGCCGCTTGGCCGGCATCTCGGCGTCTTTCATTTTGGTAACTTGCATCTCGATCTGGCCCATCGATCCCTTGACCCAGATCTCCTGGTCCATGGCGCCTTTGAATGCGGAAGATCCCCGCGCACGGTCCATGTCATGGCCTGAGTGGTGGACGGTCATGACGTTGCACTTCCACCGCCGGCGGATGTACTCGTCCAGGTGCTCGATGAACATGTTCGCGTCCTGCTGCTTGTTCTCGTCCCCGTCGCCGAAGTTCCTGGCCAGCGTGTCGACGATCACCAGCGACGGTGCGTGCCCGGTCTGCGCGGCCAGCCGCTCGACTTCCAGCGACAGGCCTGCTGCCGCGTCAGCGTTCAGGATCATGACCGCCCGGTTGGACTTGAAGAGCGGAACGTCCTTGGACAGCTTCACGCCGCGCGCTTTCTGCCAGGCTGCGAATCGGCGTGCGAGACCGTTGTGGCCTTCGCCGGCGATGTAAAACACCGCTCCCTGCTTAACAGGCATCCCGTGCCAGGGTGTGCCGGTGGCAACACAGCAGGCGATGTCGACCACGGTGAAGGACTTGCCCCCGCCGGAGGGTCCAAAGACCATCGACAGGGCGTCCGTCTCGAGGTAGTTCTCGACCAGCCACTGGATGGGTTTTAAGTCGTTCAGCAGCTCGTCGACCTGCGTGAACAACGGCCGGTCTGGCTCTTGTGCCTGGATCTCGCCGGTCTCTGGATCGACGAACTGCAGTGCCGGGCGTGGCGGTGGCTTGTATTTCTCCTCAGCGCCGCGCACGCAGCGAGGGATGTCTTTGTATCGGCTCTCCCAGCGATCGTCTTTGGCGCCTGGATAGGCGTTCATGAGGCCGCGCAGCATGTTCGTGACCGCCGCTGGGTGGGCGCCGGTTGAGATCATCGATGCGGCAATGATGTTCAGTGGCTCATGAAATGAGCCTGCCATGACGGCCTGCACGGCTGCCTGCAGTTTCTCGTCCTGCGTTGTGCCGAACGAAGTCGGCATCGGAATTGAGAGGTTTGCTGCGGCCACCGATGCATTGCGCACCGAGTCCAGATCCATGCCGACCGACGCGCATGCGTCTTCCAGTGTCAGCCGGATCTCCGGGCGCCAGACCAGCAGGCGATGCTTGAAGTGCCCCGTCACCCGCGGCTTCTGGTTCGTCCCCTGCGGCAGGCGAACGTATCGAACAGAATTGTTGCCGGAGATGTCGCCGCCAATGAAGCCGCGCATGGTCATGGACTTCACGACCGCCGAGCACAGGTCTTCGTTGGCGCAATCTGGATCGTCGCCGTCTAAGAAGTAGCCAGCCTGGGTCTTGCCGGGTGATGTCTCGAGCACCCACGAGGGTGGTGAGAAGAGGCTTTCGAGGTCCACGTCGTCGACCACCAGCGCCAGCATGCGAACGAAGGTGGACTTTCGCCGGTAGAAGTAGCCGTCCTGTGCCTTGCCGACTGCAGCAACGCTGAAGTAGGTATTGAACTCTCCCCAGCTGTCGCACATTGACCGCTCGTGGTCGGCCGGCGTGTAGACCACGCCCTTCCACTTTGCGTCATCGCTGTTCGGGTTCCCGTGGAAGCGGTTGACCCACAGGCACGCGCCTTCTGGCGCACCCTGCGCCAGCTCGGCCAGGAAATCGGTGTTGGAAACTACAGCATTGTGATTCTCTTGTGTGCTCATCACGAAATTGCCCTCCCCTGCACTGCCGTGAGCGGGAAGGAAGGTGTGTGAGCGATGATTGTTTTGACTGCCACTGATGAACCCCCTCAATGCTTGAACCTGGAAAAAGAAAGCCGAACGGCAGGCGGCGGTTCAGTCCGCTTTTCGGGAGCTACCCTAGCCGTGGCTCAAAACTTAACCATTGTGATATTCAGCTGCTCAATTTAGGTGCCAAATCCACCATAACGAGCACTTGCACAAAACTTCACAGCTGTTATGCTCTGCGCCTCAGAATCTCAGGTGATGCCTTGAGTTTGCCCTTGGTGATGTGCTCGAGCCGCAGCTGCTGCAAGTGGGGAATCTTCCCCCGAGTTCGCCACATGGAGATGGTCGGCTGCTGCACGCCGAGTGCCTGGGCGACAGCGACTTGCGATCCGAAGAACTTGATGACTTGGTCTATTTTCATGATGTGAATTATTGAGTTTGCAGGTACTTGCTCTAACAGTATAACTCTTGTGATGGCGGAAAGGGAAGCCCCCTTTTTCCGCCTCTATTCCAATGACAAAGCATGTTCCGCAAAACCACGTAGGCGATAAGCTTGATCCCGCATTTCAGTCCTGGGCCAAGAAGGCCTCTATAGGAGAGAGACTGAGGTGGTTACTTGAGTACCGGGACATGAAACAGACGCAACTCGCAGAGACCATTGGCACCACGCAGGCGGCGATATCGAACATCGTCACCAACGCATCACGAAAACCCAGCGCACCGACGCTGCTCAGAATGGCAGCCGCCCTCCAGGCGTCCGCAGACTGGATCATCACCGGCGACGGGCACCCGTTTGAAGTCTCGACGGTAGGCAAGCGCGCCGAGAAAGACCTGCTGGCAGCGTTTCGGGACATGGATCCACAAGCCCAAGCGGCGCTGCTTGCTGCCGCGAAGGCGATGTCAAACAAATAATTATCCTTGGCACTTCAGTAGTTGCCTCTACTTATTTACCCTTGAAAACTTCTTGCAAGTAACTTCACAATGGTGATATATTGTCTCCGTGATCTCAACGATCACAGCTTTTCCGGGGCGACCGGAACGAGTCAAGGAGACCAACATGAGCAACTATATTCACCAGCTGCAAAATCAAGTCAACGACTTGCAGCACGTCGTCATCACCCGCGCTGAGCGCGTCCAGGAATTCCGGCAGCACCTGCTGTCGTCGAAGTTTCCCCCGATCCAGCATGACGGCAGCCGGGGCGATCTGGTCAGTGTGGCCGAAGTTTTCAACTGGCTGCGCTACATCGAAAACCCTGCACTTGAGACCGTTTAAGGAGACCGCCATGCAAAAGCGCAACTACATCGCCGAGATCGATTCACGTGTCGCAGGCATCCCTTGCAAGATCGGCGTCGTTGAGTACTCCCGCTACGAGGGTTCGTATTCGTACAACGCACCCAGCGACATCGACTACTACGGCTACACCGAGATGGACTTCGACGTGCTGGACCGCCGCGGCCGCCCTGCTGCCTGGCTCGAGCGAAAGCTCGACAAGGACGAGCGCGCTGACATTGAGTACCTCATCTCTGATTACTTTTCTTAACTATCACATTGCTTATTTGGAGACCGACATGATCGACATGGCACAAGCAGACCGCACCCTTCGCGCCAAAGGCGACGGCAACGACAAAGTGTTTGAGAACTTTCGCACCCGCTTGCGCGGCACGAACGACCAGGAATATCAGATCTACCTGGCCTGCGCCGACGACGGCAATGGTGGCGACATCACCCGCGGCGGTGCCCCGCTGAAGACCTATCAAGAATGGTTGATGAGCTGATGAGCCGCGCCCTTCGCATCGCTTACGTACTCGTGTACGCCGCTGCCCTGGTGGTGGCGTACATGGACCTTTTTATCTGGAGACCCTAATGAGTCCATACAAAAACCACATCTTGCGCAACGCCAAGGGCATGTGCATCACGTCAGAGATCCTGCTTGACATGGTCGACATCTGCGGCCGCAGGCGTCCGTCATTCACAGGATTGAAAGATGCCGCAGTCGTTGACGGTGTTTGCAGCCTGCCGACCGCGCACACGAAGCTGCACTGGCTAATCGACAACGGTTACCTAGTCTCAGAAATTAATCAACACGATCGCCGCGCCAAGATCTTGCGCGTGACTCTTAAAGGCGATCGCTATCTGCGTGAGGTGAACAAGTGAAACGCTACGGCATCCTCGACGACGACGATCGCGTCATCCGCTGGGTGTGGGACAAGCCTGGCGCTGGCTACCGGTATGTCGAAGTCAAGGTGCCGCGCCGTCGCAAGCCGCGCATTGATCTGAGCCAATTTGAAGAAGCACTTTTTTGAGGAACGCAAAATGAGAAAGTATGAAACCCACTACGACGACTGCGCTGCAAGTGTTTTTCCGCAACTTGCATGGGTAGCGTATGAGGAAGGCGCCTGCGGTGATGACATCCATGCTCGAGGCGCGACGCCCGAAGAAGCGATTGAGAACCTGCGCGAAATGCTGGACGACTAATTGACTGGAGTTTTTCTTATGGGAAACAAAACAGCTCATCCTGTGTTTGATGTTTTAATTGAGCGTTTCGGTCTGAAAAACGATGTCGATATAAGCAGGCTAATTGGCTTTCAGTATTCGTATATCTGGAAGCTGCGCAATCGGATCGTTGCTGGCAGCCCTGCGGTTGCTCTGGCAATTCACGAAACATTCGGTATGCCGATCGCAGAGATCCGTTCTCTGGGCGGCGACGACTTCGTCGGCATCAGCCGGCCAACTAATCGTACGGAGGTGCAAGCATGAACAATCGCAAATGGCCACGAACATTGAACGAAGCTTTTCCAAACACCATTGAGTACAGCTGCGCAATCGAACGCCCCAGGCCAAGAAACTGGATTTCTTGGAATCGATTGATTGTCTGGTTTATTGTTGGCGGCCTTATCACAATGCTAATCCGAAATATCGTTTTACCCCTTGCATAACTTCACGCTTGTGATATTATGTGTCCGTGGTCAACGCATTGACCACCTGACCTGGCAGCACCAGGCACTCTCAAAGGAGACGCATCATGTTTGATCTGAACGACATCGAAGTTATCGAAGGCGACGCTGAAGTTTCTGAGCTTGAGTACTACGCCAGCATTCAGCGCGCCATCAACTCCGGCACCGCGTGGTCTTTCCAGGGCAGCTACGGCCGCGCCATGATGGACGCCATCGAAAGCGGCTACTGCCTGCTGGGTAAGGCCGGCGCCCGTGACTACTACGGCAACTACATCCCCAGCCGTGACGAAGTCATGGAAGGCACCAAGGGTTCGATCAGCTACGTCCAGGACCGCATGGGCGAAGACTGGCTGTTCGAAATGGAAAACGTCTAACCGGAGGTATCACAATGGCTATTTCCACCATCCCCTTTGCCCATGTCCGCGAGTTCTACGAACGCAACCAGCCCGACGGGCATTGGTTTGACGCGGCCACCATGCGCTTCTTTAAAACCAAGCTGCCTCAGATTGCTTACGAGTCTGAGGCCGGCATCCACTTTGTCACACGCGAAACAGACCCAGGCGGCGTGTCGGCCTACAGCGTGCGCCGCCAGCTGCCGAACGGTGAGATCAAGACTGTCGGCGAGTTTCACAGCTACAAGACGCGCGCCGCCGCTGCGACTGCCATTCGCCTGTTGAGCAAGGAGGCCAGCCATGTGGTGGTCTGAATCCTCCGGTCGCATTGAACTCAAGATGACACTGAAGCAGGCGCAGTCCTGCAGTCATCCTGGCCGCTGCGACGACGACGTTGTTGCCCTGCGCCAGGTGCCGGCCATCAAGCGCCAGCTCGAGAAGCTGGACCCGAAGCTGGTGGCCGACTGCCTGCGCGAGTACGGCGCCTGGGACGAAGAGCAGCTGGCCGACCATGAGTACAACTTGGACCGCCTGCTGTGGATCGCAGCGTGCGACATCGCTGAAGAAAACTTTCTGAAGACCGCTTGACGGACTTCACAATGCTGATATACTTAACCCCGGTTCATCAATAACCCACTCCCGAAAGGACGCATCATGAAACCCATGACACTGCAAGACCTCATCAATCTCCGCATCGCCGCCAAGCGCGAAGAAGACAAAGCCGTCCAGGCACGTCGCGATGTGGATGCTCAGATCGCCGAGCTGCTCAAAGACCCTGCCAAGCCTGAAGGCGCCGTATCCCAAAAGGTCGACGGCTTCAAGATCACCTGCACCTACAAAGTCGACCGCAAAGTATCTGCTGACGAGCTGCAAAAATCGTGGGACAAGCTGTCTCCTGAAGTGCAGGCCGTGTTCAAGTGGAAGCCCGATGTGTCGACCTCAGAGCTGCGCAAGCTCGACGACAAGCAGCAGCTCGCTGCTTCGAAGTTCATCACGACAAACCCTGCTTCGCCGTCGATCAAGATCGAAGCGATCTGATTTCTTTTCACACTCGGAGACATCACAATGGCTATATCCCTCAAGTCCACCAAGGACGCCGCCCTTGACGGCATCAAGGTTCTCGTTCACGGCCCTGCCGGCGCTGGCAAGACCAGCCTGTGCGCGACCACCGGCGAACCGACCATCATCATCAGCGCCGAGTCCGGCTTGCTGTCGCTGCGTGGCGTCGACATCCCGGTCATCGAAGTCAAGACGCTCGAGCAAATGTACGAGGCGTACGACTTCGTCGTCAACGATCCGCAGGGTCAGGCCTTCAAGTGGGTCTGCTTGGACTCCATCAGCGAGATCGCTGAGGTGGTGCTGAACCACGAGAAGAAAGTCGCCAAGGATCCGCGCCAGGCGTACGGCGCGCTGGCCGAGAAGATGACGGATCTGATCCGTGCCTTCCGCGACCTGCCTGGCCGCAACGTGTACTTCAGCTGCAAGCAGGAGCGCACGAAGGACGAGCAGTCAGGCGCGATGCTCTATTACCCGGCCATGCCCGGCAACATGTTGAAGCAGGGCGTCGGCTACTTCTTCGATGAAGTCATGGCACTGCGCGTTGAAAAGGATGCCGACGGCAATCCCACGCGCTGGCTGCAGACCAGCCGGGATTTCAATTACGAGGCGAAGGACCGGTCCGGTTGCTTGGACATGTTCGAACCTCCAAACCTCGCGGACATCGCCGCGAAGATTTCTTCCACCGCCAATTAATCCTGAAAGGACACCCATCATGGCGCAATTTCAATTCGACACCAACACCGTTGAGAAACGGGAAAACAACTTTGAGCTGCTGCCGGCAGGCTGGTACGTCGCTCAGGTCGTTGAGAGCGACATCGTCAACCTGAAGTCTGGCAACGGCCAGGCTATCAAGCTGACGTTTGATGTGCTCTCTGAAGGCCACCGCGGCCGCAAGATCTGGGCGCAGCTGAACGTCCGTCACAACAACCCGGAAGCTGAGCGCATTGCCCAGCAGCAGCTGCGTGAGCTGTGCGATTCGATCGGCGTGGTTCGCATGAACGACACCGTCGAGCTGCACAACAAGCCGATGCAGGTCCGCGTGAAGATCCGCAAGTCTGAGAACCCTCAGTACGAAGATCAGAACGAGATCAGCGGCTACAAGGCTGCTGGCGGTGCGGCTGCACCTGCCATGCAGATACCTGCTCGAGCTGCTGCTCCTGCTGCAGCGGCCGCACCTGCTGCTGCTGCTCCGGCTGCTGCCACGCCGCCCTGGCAAAAGAAGAGCGCAGCGTAACGATTGCGGGGAAAGCGGATGCTGGCGTGCGGCACTGCGTGAAGCGGAGCGCATTGCAGCCAGACGCAGCGAGTACCCCACCTTTTTTAGGAGACAAACATGTTTAAAGCGATTGTTGGACTGTGGCTTGCACTGACCGCCACGCTTGTGTGGGCCAACTGCACCACGCATACCTACTTTGTGAATGGCAAGACGGTCATTTGCACCACTTGCTGCTACGGCGGCAACTGCACCACCAACTGCTACTAAGGAGAAAGCAATGCAACAAAACCAACCACCCATCATCACCATCAAGATGGTCCCTGCCGGCGTTGAGCTGGTGCTCAATGCGCTGAATCAGCTGCCACGCGGACAAGTGGAAGGCCTGTGGCAAGAGATTGCCGGCCAGTACACCTATCAGATGCAGGAGCTGCAGAAGGCCGCACAAGCCGCGCAAGCTGCTGAGGCTGCACAAGCACCGGCCGCTGCTGAAACCGCGCCTGAAGCGCCGTCTGACGACGCTGGCGCTGTCTCGCCGGGAGGTACTGAATGATGTCTACCCGCATTTACGCAGTCCAGGGACTGGACACCTTTCGATTGATTGAAGCCGGCAGCAAGCAGGCCGCGATTCGTCATGCCGCAAAGGGCATCTTCTCTGCTGAAGTCGCCAATCAGAAGACACTGGTCGCTGCCATGACAGACGGCGTGCGCGTCGAGGTGGCAACGCCTGAGAAGGCTGAGGCGGAGGAGTAAGCCAGCCGGCGGTGCGGCTGGTTTTATGGCTTTTTCCCAGCAAACACCGGCAGCATGGGCTTGTGGCTCCTTATACGCGAGTGACCGTGCCGACTGACCGCCGTAAGCGGTGGCTGGGCCAACAGCCTGACACCCCGGAAAGACGGGGCCAACACAATGGAGAACACATGGCAAAACCGCCCGAACCAATGCATTCAACTGCCGCCCTGATCTATCAGGCGTATGAGAACGACGCCGACTCCGGCAACCGCCCGCACCTGGGCGCGTCCCTGATCGGCCACGCCTGCGAACGCTATCTGTGGATGACGTTCCGATGGGTCGAAGACAAGAAGTTTGACGGCCGCATGCTGCGCCTATTCCAGACCGGCGATCGTGAAGAGGCGCGCCTTGTTGCCAACCTGCGCCGCATCGGTGTGCAGGTGCATGACAAGACACCGGACGGCCAGCAGTGGCGCGTGTCCGATGTCGGCGGCCACTTCGGCGGCAGCATGGACGGCGCAGCTCTTGGACTGCCGGAAGCGCCGAAGACCTGGCACGTGCTCGAGTTCAAGACGCACAACGAGAAAAGCTTCAAAGAGCTGAGCAAGGGTGTGCGTGTGGCCAAGCCGCAGCACTACGCGCAGATGCAGATCTACATGGGTCTGACTGGAATGGACCGCGCTTTTTACATGGCGGTCAACAAGAACAACGACGAGCTGTACACCGAGCGCGTGGAGTTTGACCCGGTTGAATTCGCCAGGCTGAAGGCGCGCGCTGAGCGTGTGATCAATGCAACCGAGCCGCCGCTGAAGATCAGCGAAGACCCGAGCTGGTACGTCTGCAAGATGTGCGACTTCCACGAGCACTGCCACGGGACGGCTGCGCCGCAGGTCAACTGCCGCACGTGCGCTCACAGCACGCCGCAGATTAACGGCGAAGCGCGATGGTCCTGCTCTAGAGGCACCGCCGACTTGAACATCAGCAGTATTCCGATGGACCTGCAGCGCACCGGCTGCAGCTCGCACCGGTACATCCCGATCCTGCTGCAGAACTTCGCGACGCAGGCGGACTATGTCAATGGTGATGTTATGTACACCGATTGCGATGGCATTGTGTTTGGCAACGGCGAGAACCCTGGATCGCTGACCAGCCATGACATCCGCAACCTGAAAGCAAAGTCACTGGCCGGTGGCATGGCAGAGCTGAAGAAGGAAATCGACGAGGTCTTCGGACCAGGCAGCAAGGTGGTCGCATGAGCAATGGACTCACATGCCCTTACTGCGAGCAACAAGCCCAGCTGACTACCGGCGACTACATCTACCCGCACCGCAAAGACCTTGCATCAAAACAGTTCTGGGTTTGCTGGCCATGCGATGCGTATGTCGGATGCCACGGCAGCAGCAACCGTCCGCTTGGGCGCCTGGCCAACGAGGAGCTGCGCAAAGCCAGGACTGCTGCGCATGCGGCCTTCGATCCGCTGTGGAGATCAAGAAGATTCAGCCGCACGCGTGCGTATGTGTGGCTTGCCAGTCAACTCGGTATCAAAACATCCGAATGCCACATCGCAATGTTTGATGTCGAAAAGTGCAAGTCAACCGTGGCAGCCGTTTACTCACTGAGCGAGGTGGCATCGTGAAGCTTCGCCCCTATCAAGAGCGCGCGCTCGACGAGCTGTGGACCTGGTTCGGTAAACACAACGACGGCAATCCGATCGTCGAGGCCTGCGTTGGCGCCGGCAAGTCGCTGATGATTGCGGCTCTCGCGCAGCGAGCTGACGCCGAGTTTCCCGGCACCCGCATCCTGGTGCTGGTGCATCAGAAAGAATTGCTCGAGCAAAACGTCGAGAAGATCCTGGCCATCTGGCCGCAGGCGAACGTGGGCCTGTACAGCGCAGGCGCCGGGCGCAAAGACCTGGGCCGGC
>Ga0315909_10000405_pt1 | contig 58073 bp, 65 predicted proteins | sample LakEriMetagenome_11_FD_203527 | JGI IMG/M metagenome (GOLD analysis project Ga0315909, IMG submission 203527) | Freshwater fungal communities from buoy surface, Lake Erie, Ohio, United States - Buoy 2 MA125 | ecosystem: Environmental > Aquatic > Freshwater > Lake | place: USA: Lake Erie, Ohio... | reverse complement strand
CGCCGTCCTCATCAACAATTAGTCCATAAGGATTACACTCGCAGTCCTCAATGTCATAGTCCTCGCCATTAGCAAAGCCATGATAACCTTTTCCGTAGCACAAATCGCAATTAGCGATAGTGCGTAGTGCGTATTCTAATTTATCCATTTTTATTTATCCTTTCTTTCAATACTCTGAGCCTACCATAGGGGACTGACAAAATCAAATCCCCACGCCGCTTCTACCAAGAAGAAGTATAGTAGAAGGACAATTTGGACATTTCGGGCAGGGCGAATACTCTGTCCAATTTAGCCTTAGTGTTCTTTAGGTCTTGCCAATACCATTCATCTATATCTGTACCGCCAAAGAAAAATCCTTCTTGTGGGGGTAGCAAATTAGGGTTGCGTTCTGCCAAAGCCCTATTCACTAGATCAAGTAGGTCTTTCAATTTTTCATGGGATACATAGTATTCCCCACAATTATCTTCTCCGCCTTGAACATTATCTACAAACCATTTGTGTATCTGATTAGCCTTGCGCCAATAAGCACAAGTTACTTCAACATGAACGCCATAGATATCAACGGCAACATCTTTCATTCCTGCCGTTTCAACAATATTATTCCATAGAGGGAATACAACTTCAGGAGAGTCATAGGATAATTCATCATTATCCTGTAACGCCTGCCAATTTACTTTTTCCACATACTTTTTAGCGTGGAGATACATATCTAATCCCATTTAGATTTTCTCCTTTTCTAGGTCTTTCTTTTCATTTGATACAAAGCGTTGTAGGTCTTTTAGATTTTCATCTGTGAGGTAAGTTGATATTACGCCAAAAGAATATGCGTATTCGCTATAACCTTTTGATTTTGCTAAAGCAATAAGTTCATCAAGGATTTTTTTTCTGTCTAAACTATTCATTAGTTTTCCTTTCTTTATTTTAAGGATTTTATCCTATCATTTTCTACTGACATTTTCAAACTCATCTCAAACTTTAAGACGGCGTGTCGTGTGGGGAAAATCACAAGCCCCGTAAAGTGTTACGTAATTCACATTGTGGATAACTTGTGGAAAAGTTTCGAAATTTTTAGTTGAATTTTCAAGCATTTTTTGCAGCGCAATAAAAACATTTAAGATCTGCAATAAAAAATCTACCGCAGACCTCACAGGTTTTTAGTTTAGTTTTCTTTTGTGGCATTTTTAATTATAAAATAAATTGAAAGAATTAAACTAATTTGAATTAGTGTTGTTATAAATCTCATCATACAGGAATTAAACCTAACTCATCAACACCACAAGCAGTTTCAAATTTTGCTTTGTCAAACATTTCGTTTTTAGTTGAGAAATAAACTGCAAAACTTTCCACGAGGTCTTCATAGACCTGTGGGTGAATTTCATCTTTAACATCATTTAGAATTGAGGCGATAGCCTTGAAGTGTGATTTAGTTAGTGACATTATTTATTTTCCTCATCTAATAGAATGAAAGCAGTTGAAGCGCCTGCGTTAATTTTTTCTAATTCATTTACTAATTCTGTATGAGTTAGAAGTGAAGCATCACCGATAAGTTCAGTCATTGCCTCAAGATTTAACTGAGTAAATACACCTTCAGGAAGCATAGCAATTTGGTTTGCCATTGGTGAGTTGTTATAAACTCGTGAAATAAACTTTACACCTTGAGTAGTGAAAGGGTAGTCTGTATAAGTTGCGTTTGTCATAGTTAGTTTTTTCCTTTCTTGTTATTTGTATTATTAACTATTGTAGCGATTTTCTCTAAGTTTGTCAATTGTTGCGCTTTACGCTGGCTCTCAATAAGAGCCTTGAATTCATCTAGTTTCATTTATGATTACACTCACTTTCTATTTCATGTCCAAATTCATCTACTAATTCTTCATATATTTCGTCAATATAGTCTAAGTAATCCATTAGTCTGCCACCTTTACGGCGACAGTAGCCCAACGATGACCATTGAAGCGAATTGCGTAGGCTTCATAGCCGTCAGCAAAATAAATATCATCACGCTTTTCAGCGAAGTTGATTTCGCCGTATTGGTATTTACGAGCGAGAGAGCGAGGATAATAAGTTTGACCCACAAGCAGGTCTGGAATTGAATAAGTTTTCATAGTTTTTACCTTTCTTTATAAATCCTATTATTTCATTTTTTGTCTAAAAAGTCAAAGCGACACGCCGTTGATTTTTATTTATTTTTGTGAGGTGGCTCACACGGGGAGAATATCTTTCCCATAGTAGCCTACGGCGGAAACGATATTCATCACGCCTTTATAGTCATTACAGGATACGCATACACGATCCCATCCATCCATAGTGCGTGAGCAAAATACGCAGATATTATCGGTAAGGCAGAAGCCTAATTTTTCAATTTCGTTTAGTGTAGTCATTTTTGACCTACCTTTCATTTTGTTATATTGGTATCCTATCAGGGGGGACTGACAAAATAGCCTGTTTTTCGGGCGTGTCGTGAAACTATTTTTGTGATGATTATCATACGATCTCCCACCCACGAGGTCGGGCGTGTCGTGGTTCGAGATTTTTCGAAAATTCGGACATTTAGGACATGTGACGGAGACCACAAAAAGACACGGCGTGTCGTGTTGACTTTGTCGGCGTTATCCTGTAAAATACTCCGTATTAGAAACTAAAGAAAGGATTCTAAAATGAGTAAGAAAAATTGTATGCTCTGTGGTCAGACCACCTATGTCTCTAAGCGCAGTATCCCTGCGATATGTCCGAATTGTGTAGATTCGCTAAATAGTGTGAGATAAATCACACGGGGAATACCCCACAGACCCCCCAAAATGTCAGTGGCAGGGTATAGGATAAGATTACTAAAAAGAAAGGTTAGAAAAAATGCTAACACTAAGTTATACAGCACAGAAAGAGGATAACCTCGTTTCTGTATCAAATCGCCTCATGGTAAGTGAGCGTCAAATAAATGACCTACTAGATACACTAGTTTCAAATGGTTATGACATTATCTCAACAGAGATTACAGACGGAGATTACTCTCCACATTGGCAAGGCTAGTCCTTGTCAGTGCCCCATGATAAGATTACAGAAATGAAAGGATAAATAAATGATAAACACATTAGAAAGAATAAATTGCGATGAGTGCTACGGGCACGGAGTTATTTTCTACGGCGATAACGATGATTATGCCGTTGAGCCTTGTGAGTGTGTAGCGTGATACAATACTCACCAGAACAATTACGCAGAAAAGCACACTTAGAAAAATACGGAATTACTTCCAATTATGACCGCTCACATTACGAATTAGAAAAGGATAAAAATGATACCAATAACACTAACAACAACTAACGGCGAAACTAAGAAAATGACTTTGCCCGATAAAGATACTGTTGAAACTTTCATTACATCATTCTCAGTAGCATTACCCGTAGGAGTCGCAGTATGTATTGACGCACCCCTAATTGGAATACACAACGGGTGGCTATTTGGAAAAAAGCAGGTAGCGGTATAAAATAAATAACAATAAATAAAAAGATTGTGAGCCAGAAATGTGCTCACTATTTTTTTGATCTTTTTTTATTTTTTTCTGCATCATACATATTAGCAAAAAATTCAGATTTTTATAAAAATGGGTTTTTACAAAATTTTTCAGATAGCGGTATAATGAAATATATGAAGGTCATTGTTGGTCCAGACACCAGAAGCGGGGTAGTTCATAATATCTATCCAGAAGGATTTCCTGTACCAGAACATATGATGAATCCTAATATAGGTGGATGGAACAAAAAATGTAGCCATATATACGAATATATAAATCTAGAGGTTTGTCCAAAATGTGGACGGGATACACATGAACCCAACTATAACTTTCAAAATAAACTACATAGGCAATGGATCACTGATGGGAAAAACAAAGAATTTGTTTGTCCACAGGGTGGAACAATTATAGGAGCATGGGACATATGACAGAATCAGAAAAAATTTCAGAAATTGACAATATGGGAAGAGAAAAGTTTTGGGAATGCTATTCGTTTATTCCACCACAAGAGAATGATGGTTTGGCATTAAAACTTTTTCAAGATCAGTGTTGCTCAAACTGTTCTTGCAAAACTACTCAGGCTGAATAGCACCTTTTTTAACAAGGTCGTCATATATTAGGTTAAACATATGAAGCAATCCTGGTCTAGTAGAATCTAGCATATTTTGAATTTGCTCATAGGTCAAGCCAGCCTTCTCGGCACCTTCAATATTATAATTATTAACAGTGTAAATCATTATTTCTACAACATCTTCTTTTTTCATATTACCACTTTCCTATAGGACATTTTGCCTGAACCAATGTTGTTTTAAGTTTCATAAAACAACCACACTTCTTACATTTTACCATACGCTTGTTAAAGAATTCGCAGGTATTACAAATTTCAAGGCGGGACTCAATTAAATTCTTATCACTTCTTGGCTGAGAAGGATCAAACAAATCTGTAAACTTAACATCATCACTCACCAATCCATCATATCATAATACGTAACCGAATACTCTCCACCAAATACTTCAGCATATGAGAAAATATCACACATATATTTCTTCATGGTCGTCAAACCAACTTTATCCGAACTATATTTATATCCATGTGTTAATATTTCATGTGAAACCTTTTCTTGGACAAATGCCTCATTAAGGGTTTGTATATACCGTTCTTTGCCATACCGTTTGGATGTAAAGGATTGATTTGGATATACCGTCCGAAGTTCGTCATCCACACTCTTGGCATAATCTGTGGTTTGGATCACATAATTTACAGATGCACATTTCATCCTATCAGACCATGTTCGCATGTTCTCGCTGTAATTATCCATATTGCGTAGGGTAGAGTCAGCGTAGGCCATGCGTATGATCTCTGTTGCCGATGTTTCAATCTCTGTTGCGAACGCAATTAAATATGCGGTTGCGAATGGAAACTTGTCGCTGTATTTTGTGATACCGAAGTGAACATTAGGGTTAAAACTTTTTGCCGACATATTATCATTTAATAAACGCATGTGATTGCCGACCGAAACATAATCTGGGTGATTCATGTCACAATCAACGAATAGACAACTCCTGGGACTTATACCATCCGCCAGACATAAAATATTTTTATCATATGTGCCGACGACTTTAGATCCGTTATAACGATTTAATAACTGCGCCGAAACGAAACCGTCCATATCTGGCGAAATTATTAAATTTGTAGAATGCTCTAACGTTCTAAGTATTTCAGTTTTCATTTTTTAAAAACTCCATGTTATAATTTTCCTGTTATGTTTGCAACAGAAGGTCTTGCGCTAATAATTGAAATCTTGATTGGCATTGGTACCATTCTATCAGGTATTGCGTTTGCAATCAAGTGGTTAGTTAAACATTATTTTGCTGAGATCAAAGCAGAGTTCAAGCCTAATGGAGGATCTAGTTTGAGGGATCAAGTTAATCGTTTAGAAGAAAGATCAAATGAAGCAGATCAAATGCGGAGAGACATGGATAAGAAATTAGACCGCATGTATGAAATTTTAATTAATCACGTAGCAAATAGTAATAAATAATTCTCTATATATAATATATAAATAATAAGTATCTCTGAGGGAAAGTCCCCCCCTCCCCCCATAGATTTTTTATTACATCTAATGGTAGAAGAGGAACTAGTATCTCTAGTGCAAAGTCCCCACAAACCCTATAAACACTATATCATAAACTATTTGTGACTCAAACCACTAATGTCCGTTTTATCCGTTATGATATAATTTTTATTGCTCATCCCTTGATCTGTCTCTCATACCCACCGATCTTGGGATGAGTCTTATTTTATGGTATAATCCTTTATTATGGCAAATCTCTGTGCTCCCGAAATTTTTGGTGCTGATCCAGTAACTATTCAGTGGAGAGTAATTCGTGGAGATACAGGAACATTACGTGTAGAATTTTACGAAGATGATGAAGTAACATATTATGATACGACTGGATGGATCTATAGATGTACAGCATATGATCAATTTGGAAATGTATTAGATGCTTTAGATTGCGAACCAGGTGAAGGATTTGTAGATATTACTGCTTATGCTTCAGTTACTAAGAATTGGGGAAGTGGCTATAAGGCTACCGTCGCAGAATTGCCTTTTGATGTACAGGTAATTATTCCAGAAGAAATAGAAGATATTGTTTGGACACCAGTTGTCGGAACGATTTATGTTATCGGTGATGTAACACCAGGAGGTACTTTATAATGGCAGTTATTAAGATTGTTCCTATGCCAGGTGCAAAAGGAGATAAGGGCGACGATGGTGCAGCAGGTGCACAAGGACCTCAAGGACCAATAGGAGCCACAGGTCCAGCAGGTGCTGACGCTCTATGGAATTATAATGGTGAGTGGAGTTCTAGTTCAACGTATGCAGAAGGCGACATTGTAACTTATAACGGACAAACATATCGTGCAAGCGGAATAACAATTCTTGGAACAACTCCAGACTTAGATGTTAATTTTGATTTAATTGCAGCAAAAGGTGCTGATGGTGAAACAGGTCCGCAAGGAGAGCCTGGACCTCAAGGTGCACCTGGTGCTAATGGTGCAGACGCACTTTGGAATTTTGTTGGTGAATATAATAATGCAGCAGATTATAATATTGGCGATGTTGTAACTTATGCTGGTGGAACATATTATAGAGTTCTTCCTTTAAATGCTGGATATCCACCAGGAACGGAATATTGGACAACCGTTGCTGCCCCTGGAGCACAAGGTATTCAGGGAGAGCCTGGGCCACAAGGAGAGCCAGGAGGATTAACTGGAGCAAAATTAGGTTCATTTTTTGATAATACAATTCAAACAGGTGGATCAATTAAGCCTATAACTTTAAACTCTACAGATTTTTCAAATGGAGTAACTATTGTAGATGGATCAAGAATTACAATGGATACTTTAGGTATTTATAATATTGCATTTAGTTTGCAATTAGAAAAAACTGGAGGATCTTCAGCAGATATTTATATTTGGATGAGACACAATAATGTAGATGTTCCAGATACTGCAACAATTATTCATATGGCAAATAATAATACCTATAATGTTGCTGCATGGAACTTCTTTGTAAATTGTGATGTTCTTCCTCAAGATTTTCAATTGATGTGGTATACAGCAAGTACAAATGTATCTATTTCTGCTATTGCTGACGCTGGTACGCCAGTTGGAGTTCCATCAATTCCGTCGGTAATTGTTACAGTAAATAAAGTCGGAGATTTGTAAAGATTAAGCCATGGCAGCATCTAAATCCATGGAAAATAACAATTCACCATTAATAAGTTCTGGAACATGGGATACAGAATTTTTTAAGTGGTCTGGAATTCAACTAAATCCAAGCGAAGAGTCATATAATATTCCTATATCAGCAAATTATTATTGTATAGGAGAGTTAGTTTTTTTTAATATACATGTTGTAATTACAAATCCTATATTATGGGGAATAAAACAAATAAATAGTAATATAAATGAAAAATTATCGTTAGAGTGGAATCCTTGGAGATTTAAACTACCATTTAAAAAAATAGATGACTGGGATATTTCTCCATCACCAACCGATAATCTTTCTAGTATAAATAGTTATTCAACAAATCTTTTTACAGGAAGATATGTTGGTAAACTTATTGATAAAAGTGAATTAAATATGGAAAAAATAACTGAACAGGTAGTAACACCAATGTTCGGTATTTTAAGTTTTGGTGAATATTTATATCTTTATGGACTAAACTCTCAGAGTGATTATAAACAAACATATGCTTTAAAAAATATTACATCAGAGTGGCCAATAAATTTTACCTCTTATAATTCTAATTCTTTAAATAAAGGCTCTACGTATTTAAGATTATCTATTAGTGGTATATACAGAGGAGAAGTAGGGTAATGTCTATATCTAAATCTATGAATTTTCCATCAGGCAAAAAATCAAGTTATGCTGCACAAGTTGTAGAAACTCAAACAACAAATACTGATGTATTAATTAACTATGTTCCAGTTCCTGGCCCTATGGGGCCTCAAGGACCACAAGGCCTACCTGGACCTCAAGGACCTGCTGGAAAGGACGGTATTCAAGGCCCTAAAGGCGAAAGAGGTCTACCTGGTAAAGATGGCGAGAGTTCTCTGTCCGCATCTGGACAACAAGCAGGATGGGCAGCATATTTTAATAATGATAGAAAGTCAATAAATCTTGGTGTAAATTATGGAGATGATGGATGGGTAAAGGTTTGGGTAGATTCCAAGGGAAGTAATACGAATGAAAAATACCTACCACAAGGATGTACAAGCCTATGGAATGCAGAGCAAAGAATGTTAAATTTTCATGGTTTAAAGATAGGCTCTCAAGTATTTGTAACATATAACTTTGAACTTACTACTAACTCTAATAATACAGAGGTTTGGATGAGAACATTTTTTCCTAAGTCTTCCACCGAAATTTCTCAATTTGTAGCATCTTTAAAATATCAGTATGTCTACAATATGTATGTAACACAGCACTTTTTTATAGAAGATCAGACTATGTGGAACTCTGGAGCGGTACCCCAAATTAGAACCGACTATGACTCCTCAGTAATAATGAATTCTATATACGTCTCTGTGATATAATTTACGAGGAGGAACCATGGCATTTCCAGGAACATACAATATAAGTTACTATAAGGGTGATACTTACGAGTTTCGTGTCTATCCAAAAACAGCAGATGGTAATGTTTATTCACTTGCCCCGTTTGTTTATGATGATGATAATAATCCAGCAACAATAGATTTTGATAGTGCAATTTTTGCTTTTGCTGAAGTTAGAGGTGGAGATTCTGCAACTGGATATCATAGATGTTATGCAAAAATATCAAATGATAAGACATATGTAACTTGTGCAATTAGACCAGCAGATGCAGCATATTTAGATCCAGCAAAAACATACGTATATGACGTTCAAGTAAGTAAGCCAGCAAATAGTGGAGACTATCCAATGGTTGTTACTCTTATGACTGGAAGTATAACTGTAACTGATCAAGTTACAAGTTCTACTAACTTAGGATAAAAATGGCAGAGGTAGTTTTAAATACAGAAGATCTTTTAGTCTTAGGTGGACCAGATACTATAAATGTTGAAGTTGATTTTGGTCCGCAAGGTGATCGTGGTAGTTTGTTTTTTGTTGGAAATGGAAAACCAGATATTGTAGATATAGGACAAGATCCAAATGTTTTTGACCTTTACATAAATCTCCTTACAACAGATGATGAATACTTAATGATATATCAATATGTAGATGTTCTTGGAACTTTACAATGGCAACCATTAACAAAATTAATTCCAAATACATATGTATCAAATAAAAGTATAGATTTTACAACTCAAAATTATTGTTATATCCCTATTGCAGATATTGTAGACCCATCATATGTCGGCGGTGTCGATGCTTCTAACTTTAGTGTTCAGGTGACATTCGGCACATCTGCTGGATTTCCTATTGTAAGTTCAATAAAAACTGAAGTAGTTACAGTGAGTAGTATTCAAAACCTAAAAATAACATTTTATGCCAAGGAATTTGACGGCACCAATTGGATAGACATATCTGGATCCAGAACGGCTAACCTTCACATTTCGGTGGTATAATCTAAGGGGTGATTTAATTGGCAGTAGAAGATATCGGTGGTTTATATAATACAAAGCAGCCAGGTTATGACGACACTGCTGATATTCAAGCAGCCCTAAAAGCATTTTTATATGGTAGTTATACGTATGATACTACAAGCACAGATCCAACTCAAATTCCAAACCCTTCATTAGCGTATCACCTACAACAACTAAAAAATAGAATTCAGGCACAAGAAGATCTTGGAATTGGATCTGATTATTTAACTTTAGCCCAAATTGCAGCAATTGCATCTCCTGCCGATGGATATATTGCTATGGCTTCAGACTCTAATGGTGGAGCAGTTGAATCTTTATATGCCTCCGCATTTTACTCAAATGAAGCACCGACAACAGACTTAGTCGACGGAGTTCTTTGGGTAGACAAAGACTCTGCAGCACTTGATACATATGTTTATGACTCAACACTTTTGCCAGGGGATCCATGGGTAAGAATCAATGACCTTAAGAATATTATTCAGGCAAAGGGCGACATTTTAATTGGTACTGGCTCAGAAGGTTTGGATAATTTACCTGTTGGTGCAAATGGAACAGTCCTCACTGCAGACGACACTCAAACACTTGGAGTTAAATGGGGAACAGCATATGCACAACCAACACTTGGATCAACAGCAATTACTTCTGGATCTACAATAACAAATATTAATGACTTAACAATTAACTCTACAACTATTCCAACATCCAAAACTTTAGTTGCTACAGATTCTACTGCATATGTTATTCCATCAATGTCTGGTAATTCAGGAAAGTATCTTACAAATGATGGATCTACACCATCATGGTCAACTTTATCATCTTCTAGTGGATTAACTTTAATTACATCACAAAGTTTTACTAACAGCACATCAGTTCAAATTAATAACTGCTTTTCATCAACTTATAGAAACTATAGAGTTATGTTATCAATAACAGGTATTTCTGCTCAATCAACAAATGTTTATTTTAGATATAGCAGTGGTGGAACTCCCAATAGTAGTGCTATTTATTCATTTACATCTTTAGATGGTGGACCAACATCAAGCCCCACAGCATCTTCTGGAAGAAATTTAACTGCCACTCAATTTGAATGCGGATATTATGATCCAGGATATAGCCCAAATAATCAAATGCCATATTATGCAACAATGGATATATTTGCCCCAAACATTGGATTATATCAAAAGGGAATGCTTGGATTTAGTTGTTCTACATATGCTACAGCCCCAATAAATACCTATGTAAAGTTCTGGTCTGGATGGTGTCTATCTAATGCTTCATTTGATGGATTCCAAATTAGACCTCAAGGTGCAGACGGTATTACTGGAATTATTAGAGTTTATGGGTATCAGGATTAGGAGATATTATGACAAATTTAAATGAAGTTATTGTTGATGTTGCAAATAACACAGTTGTTATTAATGATGTCCCTGCAGAAAAAATTGCAGAACTCGCTGCCGAAGGTGCAAGAATAGAGTCAGAAAGATTAGCCAATATAGAGGCTATTAAAAATGCTAAATTAGCACTTATTGAAAAACTTGGAATTACAGAAGAAGAAGCAGCACTATTAATGGGAGGTATTTAATGTCAACAGTTAGTTCAACCAGTAAAGTAGCATACATGTATGATCAAGCATCAGATACTTGGTATGCTGTTGCTGGAACCGCTAACACAAATGTTGCATACTCATGGAATGCTGCTCATACTTTTGGATCTATAGTAACTGCTAATGATGTTATTCGTGCTAAGGCTGGTGTAAATAGATTTACTAATCCTACTGCAAGAGATGCTGTAATTACCGCTCCAGTTAAGGGTACAGTTTGTTTTATTGAGCAAACAAATGGCGGTACTGATATAAACCAACTTCAAATTTATAATGGTACATCATGGGTAGGAATGTTAGATACCGCAAATCTTAGTCCACAAATTACTAATAACTATAACTTAGGACTTGCAGATGCAGGTAAAACATTGTTAATTAATTCTGCATCAGATATAACTGTTACAGTACCACTTAATTCTGCTGTACCCTTTTCAACTGGTCAAAGACTAGATGTAGTAAGATTAGGGTCTGGCAATGTTACGTTTGCTGGTGCAGATGTAAACGTTATTATTAATAGTAAAAACTCTAACAAGAAAATTGCTGCAAGGTATTCTGGCGCAACTCTTATCAAATATGATACGAATACCTGGGTCCTTATTGGCGATTTGACAGCGTAGGTGCCTAAATGCTTGGATGGTTAGGCAAATGGGCGGGATCCAAAGGAATGGGAAAGATTCCCGACATAGAGGGACTATCCTTAAATGATGCAAGAAATGCTATAACAAATGCTGGTTTTAAATTAGGAAATGAAACATCAAGAGGTAATGCACAAGGTGCAAATTCATCAAATCATGGTAAGGCTAAAGGCAGAGACGATGTTAATCAATTATTAGATTATGAATCGGTTTTAGATTTTGAATATTATAGTTATGTTGTTCCACCTGTAACTCCTGCTGTAACTCCTGTAACTCCAGTAACCCCAGTAACCCCAGTAACCCCAGTAACCCCAGTCACACCAGATGTTGGAGTAACCCCAGTCACACCAGATGTTGGAGTAACTCCAGTCACACCAGGAGTCACACCAGTTACGCCAGTTACGCCAGTTACGCCAGTTACGCCTGTAACCCCAGTAACCCCAGTTACACCAGTTACTCCTGCTCCTCAATGTGATCCATGTCCAGAACCAGGGCAATGGAGTGAATGGTCTGCATGTTCTAATGGAATTAAAACTAAATCTAGAACTAATTATGAAACTGTGGGCGCTCCTCCACAAGGATGCTGTATTCCATATATTGAAACAATAGAAGAAAGTTGTGGCGTAACCCCAGGAGTCACACCAGGAGTCACACCAGGAGTCACACCAGGAGTCACACCAGGAGTCACACCAGGAGTTACTCCAGGAGTCACCCCAGGAGTTACACCATGCGTACCTAACTTTGGAGACGATTGTTGGGGACCTAATGTTGAACCAGGATATATAGACTGCAATGGAAACTGTAACTACGTACCAGCACCAGGAGTTACCCCAGGAGTTACCCCAGGAGTTACCCCAGGAGTTACCCCAGGAGTTACCCCAGGAGTTACACCGTCACCAGGAGTTACCCCAGGAGTTACCCCATCACCAGGAGTTACTCCATGCGTACCTAATGCTGGCGATGATTGCTTTGGTCCAAATGGTGAACCAGGATATATAGCATGTAATGGAACATGTAGTTATGCTCCAGCACCAGCCGTTACACCAGCCGTTACACCAGCCGTTACACCAGCCGTTACACCAAATAGCGGAGTTGTACCTGATGCTGGAGTCGTACCTGATTCTGGCGGAGGTGGAGTCGTACCTGATTCTGGCGGAGGTGGAGTTGTCCCTGATTCTGGCGGAGGTGGAGTTGTCCCTGATTCTGGCGGAGGTGGAGTTGTCCCTGATTCTGGCGGAGGTGGAGTCGTACCTGATTCTGGCGGAGGTGGAGTCGTACCTGATTCTGGCGGAGGTGGAGTTGTCCCTGATTCTGGCGGAGGTGGAGGTGGAGGAGGAACACCTTGGGACGATCAACCAATATAGAGTATAAAATTAGAAGTAAGGTATAATCTATATATGCAAAAAAAAATAGAAAAAATAAAAGAAATAATTGAAAACAATAAAGACTCTGATGTTGGACCAATAGATATTTTTAAATCAAATACGGAATGGGTAGGAAATAATTTATTTCAACACAGATATTCTATTTGTCAAGCATGTCCAGAATTTATTAAATTAACAACTCAATGTAAAAAATGTGGTTGTTTTATGAAGGTTAAAAGTAAAATGAAATTAGCGGTATGTCCGTTAGGAAAATGGTAATGAATAAAAAAGAAATTGCTCCAGGTATTGTTGTTTATTCAAATGCAATTGATGGATATGAATCATTAGTCAATGACATAGAAGAAGGAATGATCAGTGCTAAACTTGAATGGAAAGAAGCAAAGGTAAAATCACAAGGTGAAGTGCAAATCAAAAAAGAGTCAAGGGACACTCTTGCTGTTTATGTTCCATATAGTGATATAGAAATAAATGATTTCTCTAATTTTCAAAGTGCATTTTTTGCAACATTATCTAATTTATTTTTAAAATTTTTAGGTCCCTTAGAATTTGATTACAAAAAAGACTATGCCTTAACAACAACATGGCATGATCAATATGGAATATTAAAATATGGCGTGGGTCAAAAGTTTGTGAATCATATAGATGACCATACTGATTATCACAGAAGAATGTCTACAATATATTATCTTAATGATAATTATGAAGGAGGAGAAATAAATTTTCCAAGATTTAATATTACATATAAACCAGTAGCAAATGATTTTATTATATTTCCTTCAAATTATATTTATAATCATTCAGTATCTCCCGTGATATCTGGAGAAAGATATGCTGTAGTTAGTTGGTTAAGATGAACAATAAAAAAGTTGCCTGGATCACACTAACTAGTGGCAGAAAAGAATATTTAAAAATATCCAGAGAGTCTTGGTATAATTTTGTAAAAGGTGAAATATCAGAAGAAATTATAGTTGATACTTCTGGAAATGAAGAATATTCTAAATGGTTATCAGAAACATATAAAAATGCTAAAATTTTTTCTATGGAAAAACAACATGTTTTAGGAAAAACCTGGGACACGGGAATAAAAAAAGCATATGAATATTTTTATGATATTGCTAAAGATATAGATTGTGAATATATATTACATACAGAGGATGATTATGTTTTATTGAACACAGTTAATATAGATGATGCTATATCTATTCTTGAATCAGATTCAAATATAGTACAAGTTCATTTTATACGACAGCCGTGGACAAAAGATGAAGAAGATGCTGGAAGTGTTCTTAGAAATTGTGAAAAAAATGGATTTAAACTTGTACAAAAAAATAATGATAAGAGTTATTGGGTAGAGCACAGATCTTATTTTACTTTTGGCCCAAGTATATATAAAAAAGAAATTTGTTATGTTGAAAGAGACTTAGATTTTAACCCAGAACTTGCGCTAACAGTTAGATTATTTTTAGATAAGAATAAAAAAACAGCAACATATGGTAAAATAGATGATAAAAATTTTGTAGAGCATATAGGAGTTATTAAAGGATGATAGATGTTTTATCTTGTTCTTCAATTAATCAAGAAAAATTTTTAGACTATGATTTTGATACAATAGTTATTAATAATTTTTCTATAAAAAATAATAATGGACCCGACACATTTGTTCCTGGGGAAACGTATTTATTTGCAACCTACTCTCACTACGGACACTCTTTGATGGATGTTTATGCACAGTTTAAGATATTGCAATTAAAATATAAAAATATAAAACCATTTTTTTATGAAGATGGATTTAATGGATATTACTTTAATGAAAATAAAATTACAATAGATCAAATGGACTCTTTGGGATATAAAAACCAAAGAATATATAATATTGCAATAGGAAACTATGAGTTTGAAAAAGTTATTTTATTTTTTGACATGAATAATACCTTTCCAGAACAATTTTATAGTAATAATGGAGCAACTAGATCATCTCATTATTTTCCATTTTGTGACTGCTATATGGGAACAGAGCCTTGTGGCGAAAGTAAATATTTTAAATATAACTATCTTGCAATAGATGCTTTAAAAAATTCTTTTAAAGAATTATTTAGTTCTAATAAAACTGAGAAATTTTTTATTTCAAGAGAAAGATATAATAGAAAATATGAGGCTGAAATAGAATATTATTCAAATAAAAAAGTTTTATCAGAAAAAGAAGAACAAAGATTAATGTGGTCAAAAGTTAGATCTACTAATAAAGAAACAGAAATTGAAAAATTATTTGAAAGAAATGGTTATAGAATTATTTACGCAGAAGATTATTCTTTATTTGAACAAATAAAAATGTTTAGTTCTGCTCAAATAATTGCTAGTGTTTCTGGAACAGGATTATTTAACACATTTTGGTGCGATAACAATACAAAAGTTTTTGAAATTTTAGCGTCTCCTAAATATAAATATCATTATAAAGAATTTGCAGTGTATTCGGGCACAAATCATGAATATATAGATATTAGAGATCTTTCTTTAAAAGATTCTTTATTAAAAATTGATAAAACAATAAACAGAGATAGGGATATATCCTACATCAAAAAAACGTCAAACAAAGATAGGGATATATCCTTTATCAAAAAAACATCAATTATAGATATGGATCTTGTTCAACAGGCAATAGAAGAAAAAAGAATTCATGTTTTTAAAAATGTTTTTCCAGACAAACCGTCATGGGATACACTTCTTTCTGTAATCTCACAATATGTTGAAGAAGATTTACAAAAATTCCCAGATAGATCATATCTTTTAAATGATTTTGTTGAGGGTGAATCATCTGATATGAGATTTAAATGTAGATTTTGGTCTAGATTAGCACTTCAAATTTACGATACACAAGATACATATCTGTCAGTAATTCCTGAATTGGCGCCAGTTACAGAATGGGGTCTTTCTCAATATCCAGCAGAAATATATACTGGAAACTTCGGTCTTATATCTTTAATGAAGAACAGGGGAGTTGTTGGTAAAAAACATAGCGACTATGTTGATCAGTTTCAGTGGGTTATTAAAGGTGAAATGATTTGGAGAACTGGAGAAAACTTAGAAAAAGAAGATCATATTGTAGAAGGCGATTTTGTATTTATTCCAAAAAATCTAATACATGAAGTTGAAACTTTAAAGGCTCCAAGAGCAGCAATTAATCTTATTTTAAGAAATTAAAAAAGCACCTATAAAATTTTTATATAATATAGGTGCTTTTATTTTTATTTAATTAGGATATTTTTCTAACCATTCTTTTGCCCTTGGGGTTAGTCCCTTCCAGGCTCTCCAGTCCTCTCCTCCATTGGACATATGAAATGCAATTTGTGCATTTAGGACGGGATTAAATAAGTCAGCATTGTGATCTAAATCATATTTTTTACGACGATCTGGACCAAGCATTCCAAGCATGTTTATTTGAAAAATACCATAAGAACTGTCTCCAGTTTCAGTATTTCCATTGAATGCAAATGGTCGACCATTACTTTCTCTCTTAGCAATAGCCCAAGCCTCCTTAAGATTTTGACCCTCAAAACCAACTAACTTCAGTAGATTTTTTAGATCTTTATCAGATAGAGATGTAGCGTTTTTATATTTTTCTAACTGATCTTCTTTAGCCTTAGAAACACTTTTGGCCACTTCCGTGGCCTCTATAGTCTCTTCAAGCACGATAGTTTTACTATCTAATCGGTTTTCAGAAGCGTTGGCAACGTTTGACCAAACGGAAAACATAGCCAATATGCTGAGTGTACCAATGATATTCCTATTATTATTCATAAAGTTAATCATAGTTTCCTCCTTAGAAACGAATGACACCTTTTTAGGGGTGCCATATTACTTCTTAGTATAACACAATTTGAGGCATATAGTCAAATAATGATATAATAATTCTCTATGGCTGAAATAACTAATAACTATGGTCTAACATATCCAGAAGCAACAGATTCTGTTAATGTGCATGGAGATATTAAAAAATTAGCAGATGATGTTGATGATGCTATTTCTTCTCTTGATGCCTCAAATGTGCGGGTAAAGGTAATAAATAATTCAGGATCAACTATAGGTGCAGCAAAACCAGTATATGCTGTAGGTCATACAAATAATAAAACACAAATTGCATTATTTACTTCAGATCTATCAGATAATAAACCATTTCTTGGTTTGACAAAAACATCATTGGCAAATGGTGCAAGTGGAGAAGTTGTAGTTGCTGGTGTTTTGACAAATGTTAATACTAGTAGTTTTTCTGTAGGAGAATTATTATATGTAGATTCTTCTGGCTCTCTTACAGATACCGTCATTGGTGGGGCCATTGGAATTGTTGCTGTTTCAAACCCTACAACTGGTGTAATTGTTATTCAAGCAAAAGGAAATGGAACATGGGGAGCATTGAAGGCTGGATTAGCCTAATATGATATAATCAACACATGGCTACCTTCCGAAATCAGACTACAGATAGTTATGCTTTAGGATCTACGCCTCCAGAAATTCGTTGGACGGTAGTTAGAGGAGACTCTGCAGCATTTAGAGTTTATGTAACAGATGATGAGCGTGAACCATTATTAATTGAAGACTGGGAAATTGCAATGGACATTTATCGTCCATCTACTGATGAAATTATTTTATCACTAACTCCACAACCAATTGAATTTCAGGATAGCGAAGGAAGTTTTACTGTTTCTCTTACATCAGAGCAATCTGAACTTTTAGAGACAGGAGATGTTTTTGACATACAATTAACAGAACTAGATTCTGGCACTAGAGTTTGGACGGTAGCCAAAGGTTCAATGGTTGTAATTGAAGACATAACAGAGTAATGCCAACAAACTTAACACCAATATCTGAACAAGTATATAGAACAACACATCGTCTAGCACATGCACAAATAAAAGAACTTGATAAAAGAACTATTCGTATAAATGATATAAATCACAAAGTAAAGGTTGAAGAAATCCTACCATTTAGAGTTCAGTTTATTAATGTTGGGGTTTTTGGTTTTTCTAAAGAAAATCCAGCAGGTATTTCAGTTGCAGTTATTGGTTACAATAACTACATCTTATAAAAATATAAAAAAGGAGTTATAATAAGGCCATGGCAAAAATATCAATACCTAATTTAAAGACAAAGTTTGAAACTGGGGATCGTCCCACACAACAGGATTATGAAGATTTAATTGATTCTGCCTCTGCTCGTACCACAGACCTTGGTTCAGCAGGTAATAATGAAAATACAATTACAGGTATTGAAAATGCCACAGTGATTGATAACTTTGATGCCACAGAGTGGCGTATGGTCAAGTATATTGTTTCTATTGCTAAAGTAACAGCAGGCGACAATAAATTCTATGCAACAGAGTTGACCATCTTGGTAGACGGTACAAACGTAAACGTCTCTGAGTATGGCACGATAGACAATGATGGGAATATTGGCACCATTAGCGTCTCCAGGGTTGGAAATACAGTATCCTTAACGGTTACTCCAGACCCTGCGATTAAGCCAGTCACAGTTCGTTATGCACGAATTGGACTTAAGGCATAACTAAGGAGATAATAAAATGGCAACAGTAGTAAAAGACTTCAAAGTAAAGAATGGTCTTATTGTTGAAGGCACAACAGGTACCATCAATAACCATGACATTCTTACAAAGAAAACAGACGATCAAAATTACATCGTCAACTTAATTGGTGGAACAGCCACCTCAGCAAACGAAGCAAACAAGGTTGTAAAGCGTGATGGCTCAGGCAACTTTGCAGCAGGTACAGTAACAGCAAACCTAACTGGTAATGTAACTGGTAATGCTTCAACAGCAACAACCCTTGAAACTTCAAGAAAGATTGAACTTGTCGGAGACGTAACTGGTGAAGTTATGTTCAATGGTTCACAAAATGTTCAAATTACAGCAACTCTCGATGGAGATTTTGCAACAGATGCAGAAGTTGCTACCGCTAAGGGCGAAGCAATTGCAGATGCAGCAGCAGATGCAACATCTAAGGCTAACGCAGCACAAGCAGCAGCAATTTCTACAGCAGCATCAGATGCTACTACAAAGGCTAACGCTGCTGAAAATGCTGCTAAGGCATATACAGATGCTCGTGAAACTGCTATTACAACAGCATATCAATCATATGCTGATACAGCAGAGTCAGATGCAAAGGCTTATGCTGATGAAAAGATTGCAGATCTTGTAGATTCTGCTCCAGCACTTCTTGATACACTCAACGAATTGGCTGCAGCAATTGGCGATGACGCTAACTTTGCAGCAAACCTCGCTACTTCAGTAGGAGAAAAGGTTGCAAAGGCTGGAGACACCATGACTGGTGCTCTTGTTCTTCATGCAGACCCAGTAAATAATCTTGAAGCAGCAACTAAGGCTTATGTAGATACAACAGCATCAACAGCACAGTCAAATGCTGAAGATTATGCAGACGGACTTGCTTCAAATTATGACGCAGCAGGATCTGCCTCAGCAGCACAGACAGCAGCAGAAGGATATGCTTCTGGACTTGATTCAGCAACAAACACTCGTATTGATAACCTTACAACATCAAATGTTGCAGAAGGTTCAAATGAGTACTTTACATCTTCTCGTGCAAAGACTGCAGCAGCAGAATTGTTAACTGGTGCAACTCTTAGCAATATCACAATTACAGGAACAGGTGCAGGTCTTACAATTACCGCAGAAAACGGTGTTGCACAATCTACAACTGATGACCTTAATGAAGGAACTTCAAACCTTTACTTCACAAATACTCGTGCAGTAGATGCTCTTGAAGCAGTAGTACCAAATTTCACAGCAGTTGAACTTAATTCAGTTGCAAAGCAGGTAGCAGCAACTGCTTCTATCGCTACAGCAAGCACAAACACCGCAGTTTCATGGTTGAAGGCAGAATATCGTTCTGCTGAATTCCTTGTTAAGATTGCCAACGGATCACACACAGATGTGTCCAAGGTTATCTTGACACTTGACACTTCAGACAATGTCGCAATTACAGAATACGCAATGGTTGGAACAAACGGTTCTCTTGGATCAGTTTCAGCAGATGTTTCTGGAAACGATGTTCGTCTTCGTGTTACAACCGCTAACAACACCTCAACAGTTGCTGTTATCGGAACGCTTTTAGCATAACAAAATAAATAAAAAGAGGGAGTGGTAATCTTGGCAACAGTCAATAAAGACTTCAAGGTTAAAAATGGACTTATCGTCACTGGTGGCGGAAGTTTCGGAGGTACAGTAGATGTAGCAACTCCTACATTAGGTACCCACGCTGCTACTAAGGCATATGTTGACTCAGTAGTAGGCGGTATGGAAGTTGGGGCTACCGCTCCCTCTACACCAGATAACGGTGATTTGTGGTTTGACACATTAACATCAAGAGTTAATGTTTATTATTCTGGATCATGGATTACAATGGCATCAATTGATGATACATTGGGTCTACCAGATCACATTCACGATACTGCTATCGATGGAACTGGTTTCATAGTATCTCAGTTTATAAGTGGCGGTAGTTTTAATGATCCACAAGGAACCCCAGTAGATGCGGGATCCTATAATACCAACTCATGGACTTTGGTTTATGATGGTGGTAGCGCAACAGATAACTTCAACTAAAATTGATGTTATAATAAGCACAGAAATAAAACGGTAGAAATACCACAAGGAGAGATAAATGGCAACAAGAATGCAACAGCGCAGAGGAACCGCAGCACAGTGGACTAGCGCAAACCCAATTTTAGCAGCAGGAGAAATCGGATTTGAAACAGATACTGGCAAATTCAAGATGGGTAATGGATCATCTGCCTGGTCTGCTCTCTCCTATTTCGCAGATGCGTCAGATTTTGATACAACAGCGATTGAGTCAACAATTGATTCAAAGGTCGCTACAGCAGTAAACAACTTAGTTGCAGGAGCACCTGCAGCACTTAATACTTTAAATGAGTTAGCAGTAGCAATTAATAGTGATTCTTCATTTGCTTCAACAATAACAAATGCTCTTTCACAAAAGGCTGGTGTTGATTCAGTAACAAATCATACAAGTGCAACAACAAGTGTTCATGGTATTGCTGATACAGCAGCACTTGCAACACAAACTTTTGTAAATACAGCAGCAACAGCAGCACAAAATGCAGCATCATCAGATGCTACTACAAAGGCTAACGCTGCAGAAGCAGCAGCAATCGCTGCAGCAGCAGCAGATGCTACTTCAAAGGCTAACGCTGCACAGTCTGCAGCAGAAGCAACTGCAGCAGCAGGAGATGCAGCAACCTTAGCATCAGCCGCAGCAGCATTAAATACGGCACTAACATCAGAGGCTGCAACAAGAAATACTGCAATTTCAAATGCAGTTTCAGGACATAATGATGATACAACAGATGTTCATGGAATTGCAGATACCTCTGCTCTTGCAACAAAGGCATATGCAGATAGTGCAGTTTCTACTCATAACTCAGATCAGACTAACGTACATGGAATTGCAGATACTGCAAACCTTGTAACTTTAGCAGGAGTTCAAACTCTTACTAATAAGACTATTACATCTCCTTCAGGACTTGTAAAGGCAGATGTCGGTTTAGGCAATGTTGATAATACTTCAGATGCAGATAAGCCAATTTCAGATGATACACAGGCTGCTCTTGATCTTAAGGCACCTTTGGCATCGCCAACATTTACTGGAACTGTAACAACACCACTTTCAACTGCAGGATATGTTAAGACAAATGCTTCTGGCGTATTGTCCTCATCTGCAGCAGTCGCACAGGCTGATGTTACTGGTCTAACTTCCGACCTTGCTCTAAAGGCACCATTGGCATCTCCAGCACTTACTGGAACTCCAACTGCCCCAACTGCAACAGCAGGAACTAATACTACTCAGATTGCTACAACAGCATTCGTAACTGGGGCAGTTGCTGATCTAATTGCATCTGCACCATCAGCATTAAATACATTAAATGAATTGGCAACAGCGCTTGGAAATGATGCTAACTTCTCTACAACAGTTACAAATAGCCTTGCAGCAAAAGCACCAATCAATTCACCAACATTCACTGGCACAGTAACTTTGCCAGCAGCAGGTATTGTATTCTCTGATGGAACACAGGCAAAGGCTGGTGTACCTTCTATTACAACATTTGCAACAGCAATTTCATCCTCTGCAACTATTGCAGCAGGAGAGCAGGATAAGTTTATTCCTCTAACAGGAGCAGTAACAATTACACTTCCTGCAACAGGCTACTCAACTGGACAATCTATTGATTTCTATCAGGCTTCTGGTACTGGAGCACAATTTGCTTCAACCAATAGCGTTGTAGGAACTCCAGGATTAAAGTTCAGAACAACTAACTCAGTTGCAACAGCAATCAAAACTTCAAGTGGATGGCTGGTCTTCGGAGACTTATCAGCATAATAATAAATTAAAGGAGATTAACTATGTCAAAGCAAGCAGGTAGAATGAGCCAAAGTGCAAATGACTTTTTGGCACCTTATGCACCAACGATAGGAACAGCAACAGATGTTGGAACAGGAAGAGCATATAATAATGGTGCTGCAACAGTAACATTTACTCCAACTGGACCTAACGCAGCGACATCTTACACAGTTACATCTTCTCCAGGAGGGTACACTGCAACAGGTGCATCTTCTCCAATAACAGTAACAGGTCTGCAGTCTAATACTTCATATACCTTTACAGTTACAGGAACAAATGCAGCAGGAACTGGAAGCCCATCAAGCGCATCTAACTCTATTACTGCAACAACTGTTCCACAAGCACCTTCAATTTCTTCAGTTGCTGACGTTGGAACAAATCGTCCTTTCAATAATGGTGCTGCAACTGTTAACTTTAGTGCAGGTGCAACTGGTGGTAAGGCAATTAGTTCTTATACAGCAACTGCAAGTGCTGGTCCTTCTATTGGAGGATCATCATCCCCATTAACAGTAACAGGACTTTCCTCTGGATCAACACAGACATTTACTGTTACAGCAACTAACGCTAATGGAACATCTGCAGCATCATCAGCATCTAGTGGAATACTTATCACAACTGTTCCAGATACACCAGGTGCTCCTTCAGCATCCACTATAGCAAATCAATGTAATGATTCAGTATCTTGGAATGCTCCTAATAATGGCGGTAAGGCAATTACAAATTATTACTGGACATCATCTGACGGAAAATCTGGAAATACAGGAAGCACATCTGTTACTGTTTCTCAGGAATGCGGAACTGCACAAACTTATAATGTTAGAGCAGACAATGCAAATGGAGTTTCTGGAACATCATCAAATTCTGGATCAGTTACAACATTTTCATTTGCACCATTCGGCTTTGCTCCGTTTGGAGCCTTCGGTGCGTTCGGTGCATTCGGCGCATTCGGTGCGTTCGGTGCGTTCGGTGCATTCGGTGCCTTCGGTGCCTTCGGTGCATTCGGTGCATTCGGTGCCTTCGGTGCCTTCGGTGCATTCGGTGCGTTCGGTGCATTCGGTGCCTTCGGTGCATTCGGAGCATATGCTTTTTCTGCTATATCGTTAGCAGCAACAACTGAAGTTCTAATTCCTGGAGCACCAGGTTCTTCTAAGACTGCTGGAGAATTACAGGTTGGAGATACATTATTAGCACTTAATATTCCAAATCCAGGAAACTCAGATTGGGTTAATTGGGAGGTAGATTCTTCTACTCTATCATTAAGTTCTGAAGATATTGTAGAAACTCAGATTGTTTCTTTGACTACTGTTCCTGAATCCCAATTTATATATGTTGATGGAGATTTATTCTCTACAACACACTATATTTTAGTACAAAAGGGAGCAGCAACTAAATTTATAAGTGCTGCAGATATTGATACAAGTTATAAGATCTTTTCGCCAGAAACTGGATCTTTTGTTGATATAACCTTGGTAGAGACAATAAATATGGATCTAAATAAGATATCTATTAACTGTGAGCCATATGATAACTTCTTTACTAAGAAGATGTTAGTATTTGATAGACCAGATCCGCTAGTCTAATATCAGAAGTTTTTAACTTATGATATACTCTTAATATGAGTAAAGACAAATCTGCAAAAATATCATTTGTATCTACAATGCCAAAAACTGTAGATTTATTTCCAGAACCAGTTCCAGCATTCAAAGAAATACCATCCTGGTTTAAAAAAATTCTACCTTTTTATGAAGGTAATGATACGCCAATCGATGGTGTACAAAGATTAACTGTTAAAAGGTGCGTTGCATTTTTAGATATGCTTTCAAGCGGGTACATAATTAAGGCACCATTTGATATATATATTGATACTACTGATGGAAAACAAGTTTTTCAAATTCCAAAGGCAATGGAATCATTTTCTAATTCTGGTATAAAACCAATGATAGGAACTCATGATATTAAGCAAGTAGAAGGTTATCCAATAGACAAAGATCAATATATTGAGCATATTTTTAGAATCAATCCTATCTGGGTTGCAAAAGGAAGTAAAGGAGTAAGTGCATTTTTTATACAACCACAACATCACGAAGTATCCCCGTTATATGCGGTTTCTGCAGTTATAGATATTGATTCTTATCCATCTGATGGTTTGCTATCATTTTTAGTTAAAAAAGATTTTAGAGGATATGTTCAAAAAGGAACTCCATTGGTTCAGGTAATACCTTTTATGAGACAAGACTTTGTTTCTGAAATTATTAAAGATCAAAAAGAAAATGAAAAAGTAAAAGAGATAGTAAACAAAGTAAGATCAGTATTTAATTCTGGTTATCGAAGAATGATGTGGAAAAAAAAGAGTTACATCTAACCATAAACCTAAATAATACAATTAGAGTTTTGTAAAAGCAAAAACTCTGGTATACTTTACTAATTACAGTTTCTTAAGGAGAACAACAGTGTCAGATTTTTTTAGTTTTCATTTGTCTGAAGATTTTATAAATGAGTATAAATCAAAGGAACCACCATTTGGATTTGCAGATGCTGGGGGTAATTCATTAGGAGAGATTACATTTATTCGTACCTACTCTCGTATGAAGGAAGATGGAACTAAGGAAAGATGGTATGAGGTTTGCCGTCGTGTAATCGAGGGTATGTATTCAGCCCAAAAGAATCACGCTAAAGAAAACAGACTACCTTGGAATGACTACAAGGCACAGGCTTCTGCAAAAGAGGCATATCAGCGTTTATTTGAATTAAAGTGGACTCCGCCAGGAAGAGGGCTTTGGTCTTTTGGAACAGCGCTTACAATGGAAAAGAAGAATTCCGCAGCACTTCAAAACTGCGCCATGGTATCTACCAAAGATATTGATCGTAATGATCCAGGACAATTATTTGGTTGGGTAATGGATGCCTTAATGATGGGTGTAGGTGTAGGGTTTGATACCTTGGGCGGGGAGAAAAAACTTTCTATCTATAGCCCAACAGAACCACCACAAGTATATGAAATACCAGATACTCGTGAAGGTTGGGTAGAGTCTGTTAGATTATTAATTAATTCGTTTTTGAAGCCTAATATGTATATTCAGGAATTTAACTATGACCTTATTAGGCCTTTGGGTGCCCCTATTAAAGGTTTTGGAGGTACGGCAAGCGGTCCTGCACCACTTATTCAACTACACAAGCAGATAAGGTCTGTAATCGGCGGTAGAGCAGGAGAAACCCTTGACTCAAGAGCAATAGTAGATATCGTAAACCTCATTGGTACCTGTGTGGTATCAGGAAATGTTAGACGATCTGCAACTCTGGCTTTGGGTGATGCTAAAGATCAAGACTTTATGAATCTTAAGAATTCAGAGGCCTTCCCAGAAAGAAATTCATTTGATCCAGAAAATCCAGGCTGGGCATGGATGTCAAATAACTCTATTTCTGCGACGGTAGGTACAAAGTACGAAGACTATGTAGACCTAATAGCAAATAATGGTGAACCTGGTTTTATATGGTTAGATGTTGCAAGAAACTACGGGCGTTTAAAAGATCCTGCAGATGGTAAAGATTATAGAGTCATGGGATTTAATCCATGTGCAGAGCAGCCACTGGAATCATACGAATTATGTACCTTGGTTGAAGTACATTTAAATCGTCATGAGTCTAAAGAAGATTTCTTGCGGACATTAAAGTTTGCATATCTATATGGCAAGACGGTAACGCTGATACCAACACACTGGCAACAGACAAATGGAATTATGCAGCGTAATCGTCGTATCGGAACATCACTTACAGGTATTGCTTCATTCTCAGACAAATTTGGTTTGCCTGTTGTGCGTGAATGGATGGACGAAGGATATGAGACTATTCGTAAATATGATCATTCCTATTCTGAGTGGTTGTGCGTTCGTGATTCCATTAGAGTCACAACTGTTAAACCATCAGGGTCTGTATCAATTCTTTCTGGCGCAACACCTGGAGTTCACTGGGCGCCTGGAGGAAACTATTTCTTGAGAGCAATTCGTTTTGGGAATACAGATCCAATGATTCACTTATTCAAGGCTGCTGGATATAAGATGGAGGCTGACCTTGTATCTGCGAATACAACTGTCGTATATTTCCCAGTACATTCTGGTCACGCAAGATCTGAAAAGGATGTAACATTATTTGAGAAGATTGCGCTTGCTGCTACTGCTCAGAAATACTGGTCTGATAACGGCGTGTCTGTAACGCTTTCATTTGACAAGGAAACTGAAACAAAGCATATAGCGCCTGCACTTCATATGTACGAAGGACAGTTAAAAGCAGTTTCATTCTTGCCGATGGGAAATAAGGTGTATCCACAACAACCATACACTGAAATAACTGAAGAGGAATATAACTCATATATTGGTCAGATTAAAAAGATCGATTGGTCTGCAATTTATGATGGAGCAGAAAATCTGGAGGCACAGGGCGAAATGTACTGTACTACAGATGCTTGCGAAATAAAAATCTCGTAGTATGATAAAATAGACTCATAATGTCTAGCCCATCAAATCTATATGCAGAAAAAATATTCTCTGAGCACCCTCAGTTTTTGTGGGCACTTGATGATAAGGCTGATTATGTCTCTATAATTTCAGAGGCACAAAGAGATACCTCCACTTGGTCTATTGATAATGGATCTTCTATAGTAACTGAAGAACTTTTAGATGCACCATTCCCAGATAGTGTTATTAATAAAATTACTCCAGTTGCAGTTCCAGAAGGATTATTTTCAGTAACATTAGTTAGTCCAGAAATAGTTAATGTAAATCAATTAAATGATACACTTAAAACTTTTTCAATCGGATCTTATTTTTATACGCTCAGTTCTTATGCACTAAGTATAGATATAGGTTATAGATATTATGATGATGCACAAGAACAATATATAGATGTATTAAAATCATATGATGCATCACTTTCTAGCAGATGGTACTTTTTATCTGAAACATTTAGTCCAGAATCTACTGATCTACCATTAAGATTAGTTATAAAGATAAATTATTTGGGACAGTCTACAGATTTAAACGATTATATATTTTATATAAATGGAATTACTTTTGGTCAATGGGCAGAAGAGTTTCAATCTCAATCTTTAGGTGTAACAACTATAGATTTGCCATCAAATATTGCTCTTCCAACATCTAAAGTTGTTCAGGCAAGCGCATATGGATTATCAGATAATCCTGGATACTATTTTGTAAATAACAACTCTTTAATGGCTAAAAATTTTGGAATGCCAATGGTTTTTGGATCTCAGAATATAACTAAGTTATATAGCAATAACAATTCTCCATCCCTTATTGTTCCATCAAATGGAATGATGTCAAATAATGGAAAGCATCAAGACTTCACTTTAGAGTTTTGGATTAGAACCAATAATTCATCCACACAGTCAAAAAGAATTGTTGGACCAATAGCGTCTACTGACGGACTATACTTAAATGGACCATTTTTAGTATTAAAAATTAATAATCAATATTCTTCATATTATGTTGGACATTGGGAAAGGCCAATGCTTATTCACTGGAAATATTCATCAAATTTAACAACAGTTCTTTTAAATGGTGAAGAGGTTATATCAATTGTAATTGATGCACACTCTATATCCTTGCCTGAATCATTTAATAATTTGGGAAAAAGTCAAGATTGGATAGGGTTTTATGCTTATGAAAATATTGAGCCAATAGAAATAGATTGCGTAGCATTATATACATATTTAGTTCCATTACTTGTTGCAAAAAGAAGATTTGTTTACGGGCAGGGAGTTCAGTATCCAGAAAATCTTAATGCTTCTTACGGTGGCAACTCTGTAGTATTTGATTATTCGTTTGCTGATTATACAAAAAATTATAACTATCCCGATTTAGGATCATGGTCACAGGCTTCTTTAGACAATATAGTTGTTCAAGAAAATTATTTAACTACTCCAAATTTTAATGTTCCATCAATAGTAACTAATAATACTTCTAAGACGCAAGTAAATATGCTGGCTGACTGTGCAGTTATACAGAATGAATCTTCTCTATTCTTAGATTTAAGGCCTAACTCATCATGGGATACAACCAATTCATATTTATACTTTAATGACTTTTCTTTATCTGGAGAAAGGGTTCATGCATTTTATGGATTGTTTAAAAAACCACTTTCTTATTCTGGAAATCAAGTATTAATTAGAATTGAAGATTCTAATTTTAACTATTTTTCTATAGAATGTTTTAACAATGATGTAAGGTATATTTTTAAATATGGTGGGGCTTCAGAACAAATACTATATGAGGCATTAGCAGTAGAAAACAATAAAATGTTTGCAGTAGGAATAGAAGTAGATATTTTTAGAGATTATTTTGGTGATAATGTTTTGTCTTTTTTTAGCAATCAATCGGCATTAAAGATGTATGTAGGAGGAACAAAAGAATTTACAAAAACATTTACTGGTAATATTTATAAGGTAGCACTTTGTTCAGAAAAAAATGTTAAAGATATTTCAAATCTTTTTAATTTAATCGGAGTTCCAAAAGACTATGAAAATATATTTAATCTATATGGCCCTGGAGTAGACTATGATGGAGGAGACGCAGATCAAGATTTTTGGAACTATTATATAAACTATCAAAATCCTTTTGATTTTGATGCTGACGAATTTTTAAATGTAGTACTTTCTGACCATAAGCCAAGTTTAGGAGTAGTTCCAAAAAATTATTTCGATAGTTTTTATTTGGATGTAGATGTAAAGGGTTCTTGGAAGGATTATGTTCCACTGTCATATTTTGGTCAATATATAACTGATGAGTATGGAGATTCTAGATTTGGATTAGACTATATACAATTTAATGTTAACTATCCTGCTCCTGCAAAATTTAAAGAAACAGAAGTAATAGATATAGATGGATGGACTTATTCAGAATTAAATCAAGAATATTCATATCCCCAACAAAGAACATATGAATCTTTAGATAATTATTTATATACTGGATATATAAATTATCAAGATTTAGCAGAAAGATCACTCAAAACATATTCTTATGACACAACAGGAGCAACATTAAAAACATACATAACATTTGAATACTTAGAGACTGGCGCTAATGCATCGAATGGATTTTTTGTAAATATAGAAGATGTTCCAAAAAATGGAGTAATAACTCCAGGAAGTAATTGGATAAATACTAAGTATGAAGTTGTAGATAATGTTTTAATATATCCACCTAAAAATGTAGACTTTAATGATTTAGCAATTGTAATGCATCTTGAATTTGAGGTAGATGGAATTAAGCATAAGCCAATTAAAATTAAAAGTTTACAATTAGCATCACAGGCATTTAATTATAATACTGTGAACAATATTGGAACTAGATTTGGAACTAATGTTTATCCATATGTAAATACTGGCTATTATTATAACTATAAAGCAAAAAATCCAATAACAATATATAAGGGTTCTTCTCCTTATTTATACCTAACAAGATACTCTGGGTTAGAAATTAGAGGTAATCATGATCCATTAATAAATCGTGGAGTGGCAATTCCAGTTAATGCAAATAAAACAGCAGACTATGAAGTTATGGCAATGCAATCTTTAATTAGATTTAATTCAGATTTTTTCCCATATGCACCAACCCAAATAATGCAAATTAATTCTAAGGGTAAAATAATTAAGTTTTATATGGTAGCAAATCATCCAGACGGAAAGAGGGCAAAAATTTATGCAATAGATGGTAATACTGGTGCTCTTTATAATGGAATATCTTTTTATATAAATGGTAACGTAGTAAAGGAACCAGTTTTAAATGTAAATGAATGGGCAATGTTAGGAATAGGATTCCCTAGCGTTTTAAACTTTAAATCTTATGCAGGTTCAATTATGATTAATGGACCTATTATTTTTGATGATCTTTCTTATTATCAAACAACAAGTTTGCAAGAGATACAGGCAGTATCCAAGCGTCCATGGGCAAGGGTAAAGTTTGCAATAGATGGACTTTTTGATTGGGAATATTGGAATGATTATTATGTTTGGCAGGGAGTATTAGTTCAGTCATCAATAAGTTACTATGGAGTTAGTCCAGCAGATTTATATAAGGCTTATACAGGAACAAATAAAATAATAATAGACGACTCAAGGCCTTTAAGGTTTGGAGATTACGAATATGCTGTTTTTAAAGATGTAGAATGGCAATCTCAAGTGTCTGACGCAGTATAATATGGTATACTGGTGGTTATGAAAAGTAAAGATCAGCCACTTTTTGACAAAAAGGGTAAGCCAAGAATGCCAGGTCAAATCGGTGAGACCAAAGTAACAGTAATAGATAAAAATTATGACTGGGGCATTTATGTTTGGAAAAAATCTAATGGCAGATGGTTTACTGACGGTAATGGTAATATTTTAAATATTCCTTCAATGAAGGGTGATCTTGCAAGAATTGCAGAATTAAAACAAGCAGCAGCATATTATGGAGAGCCAGACGGGGAGCCATATTTCTTTGCGGGTATGGGAAGAGTAACTGATGAAGAGTATAGCGAGCAAGTAGATAGAATGAAGGCTGGACTAATTCCCAATCTAAATGATCTTGGTGCAGTACAGGCAGCAAAAGATACTATAGCAAAATATGGAGATGAAGAGTAATGTCTGAAGAGAAAGAGTATATCCTTAAAGCAAGTTTAGATAATTTAGCAGATCAGTCTGATTCTTTTAAGACATCAGATCCATTCAATAAGACATGGACAGAATTAAAGTCGTATTCTGGTTTAGATAATAATTTTAAAAGAAGAACCTCTCGTCTTGTAGAAAAAGCAGAAAACAATCCAACACAAGGATATCTTGATAGTGCAAGAGCAGAACAACATGGTTTGGGAGATGCCAAGTCAAAAGAAATTAATCCTGGAACGGTATATAGAAATGGCTATGGGCTATTTGATGTAATCACTCCGCCATGGAATGTTTATGAGTTGGCTAATTATTATGACACATCTTTTGCTAATCATGCTGCTATTGATGCAAAGGTAGAAAACATCGTTGGACTTGGATATGACTTTGAGGTTTCTCCAAGCACAATGCTTCGTCTTGAATCTAACAAAGATAAAGAGCAAGTATCTAGAGCAAGAAATAGAATTGAACGTGCAAAAATTGAAATGCATGAGTGGCTTGAGTCATTAAATGATGATGATTCTTTTACAACAACAATGATGAAAGTTTATACAGATGTTCAGGCAGTTGGAAATGGATATTTAGAAGTTGGTAGAACAACACGTGGAGAGATTGGGTATATAGGACATATTCCAGCAACAACTATGCGTGTTCGTCGTTTGCGTGACGGGTATGTTCAAATTATTGGAAGTAAGGTTGTTTATTTTAGAAATTTTGGTGCTAAGAATCCTAACCCAGTTACATCGGATCCTAGGCCAAATGAAATCATACACTTTAAACAGTATTCGCCTTTAAATACTTTTTATGGTGTACCAGATATAATGTCGGCAATAAACTCGCTCCATGGAGACCAGTTAGCGTCACAATATAACATTGACTACTTTAGCAATAAGGCTGTCCCTCGTTATGTTGTGACACTAAAGGGTGCTCGCTTATCTGCGGATGCTGAAGACAAGATGTTTAGATTTTTACAAACAAGTCTTAAGGGTCAGTCTCATAGAACTCTTTATATTCCTTTACCAGGAGATACAGATAGCAATAAGGTTGAATTTAAGATGGAGCCTATTGAGGACGGGGTTCAAGAGGGATCATTTAAAGAATATCGTAAACAAAATCGTGATGATATTTTAATTGCACATCAAGTTCCACTTTCTAAACTGGGTGGAGGAGACTCTGGCTCAATCGCTGCAGCCCTTGCTCAAGATCGTACATTTAAGGAGCAGGTGTCTCGTCCAGCACAGAGAGAAATAGAAAAAATTATTAATAAGATAATTAAAGAAAAAACAGATGTTTTAGTTCTTAAATTTAAAGAATTAACGCTAACTGATGAAATTGCACAGTCTCAAATTTTGGAAAGATATGTAAAGACTCAGGTAATGCTTCCTAACGAAGCAAGATCTGTTCTTGGCCTTCCACAAAGGGAAGGAGGAGACGAGCCATTTAACCCCAAGCCAGAACAGGCAGCAAATGATAATGCCGATAGGGCGAGGGATGGAGAAAGAATGAACAATCAGTCTGATGGGGCTGCCACTATAAGTGGTAGAAACCCAAAAGGTGAGGGTAGATCTTCTCAATAGTTTTCCACATAGTTATTCACATTTTATTAACATTTGTGTAAAAAAGGCTCTATAATATATTCTAGTATGACTATATCTAAAGCCCATTGGGATACCAGTGGCGACTCAGTAAGACTTTCCCTTCCATTTGCGAAGGTTGATAAGGAGAGACGCATCGTCTCTGGTTTTGCATCTCTTGATAACATTGATAAGCAAGGCGATATAGTTACAGCAGAAGCATCAATGAAAGCATTCTCAAAGTTTCGTGGCAACATTCGTGAGATGCATCAGCCACTCGCTGTAGGTAAAATGGTTAATTTTAAAGAAGATAGATATTTTGATCCAGAATCTAAAAAGTTTTATTCTGGAGTTTTTGTTTCTGCATATGTATCAAAAGGTGCACAAGATACATGGGAAAAAGTTTTGGACGGTACACTAACAGGATTTTCTATTGGTGGTCGTATGAATAAATGGGATGACGGTTATGATGAAAAGTCAGATACCACAATTAGAATTATTAAAGATTATGATCTTGTTGAGTTATCATTAGTTGATTCTCCAGCAAATCAATTTGCAAATATTATGCATGTTGAAAAAGTTGATGGTGTTGAAGTTGTTAAGGGTCAAGATGTTGCATTAGAAAATGTTTTTTATGATGAAGAGTCTGGTTTGGTAATGGTTTCAGAAGAAGAAACTGCAGTAAGTCCTACAACAGGAAATCAGATGAAGAATATAGGTTTCGTTGAAAAAGAAGACAACGAAAAAATGGATATAGTCAAATTCTTAGTAGATAGTGCTAAAGGCATTGATGCTAAGATTACGAAGGAGGATAATCCTATGGCAAAGAAAACAAAGACTGAAGAAGTCGAAGTTACAAAGTCAGAAGAGATCGCTCCAGAGGCAGATGCAGTAGTTGAAACTCCTGTCGCAGAAGTTACTGAAAAGTCTGAAGAGACTGCAGTGGCTGAAGAAACTGTTGAGAAGTCTGAAGAGACTCCAGCAGAAGAAGTTGCCAAGGCTGAAGAATCAGTCGAAGCACCAGCAGCAGAAGTTACTACAGAGGTATCTAAATCAGATGAAGCAATTGTTGAAACAGTTGCTGAAATCAAGAATACAATTACATCAGCCTTTAGCGATTTAGTTGAAACTGTAAAGTCTTTGCAGGCAGAAGTAGAAATGCTTAAGTCTTCAAAGGTTGATACAGCAGCAGTAAAGAGTTCACTTGATGCAGTCGCCAAAGACATTGCTGCAACAATTGAGCAAGTAGATAAGTTTGGTAAGCGAGTTGACGCAGTAGAAGCAGATACCGCTTTCCGAAAGTCTGGCGATCTAGGCGAGATCGTGCAGGAACAACCAGCAATGGTTGAAAAATCCCTATGGGGCGGACGTTTCCTCAAAACAGCCGACTTATTTAATTAAGCAAAATCACTTAGGAGGTGACAATATGTCGGAAGAGATTAAGAAAAACCAGCCAGGAGAATCTGGCGAACTAGGCGGAACAGCCCCTGGTCTTTATCAAGGTCAAGGTGCATTCGCTTCAGGTGGTGTTGGAGGTGTAACAGATCCAGGTGCAGATACACTTGGAAACATTCCTAACGCTAACTTTGGTGTTACCACTGGTCCTAATGCCGTAAACCCTTCGGGTGATGCTGCAAGCGGAATCCTACGTCCTGAACAAGCACGTCGTTTTATCGATTATGTTTGGGATGCTACCGTTCTCGCCCAAGATGGTCGTCGTGTGACCATGAGAGCAAACACCATGGAATTGGAGAAGATCAACGTAGGTGAGCGTGTAATCCGTGCTGCTGCTCAAGCAGTAGGCGATTATAAGAACACTGGTGCGACCTTCTCAAAAGTAGAACTTACCACAAAGAAAATCCGTTTGGATTGGGAAGTTTCTGCTGAAGCACTAGAAGACAATGTCGAGGGGGGTGCTTTGGAAGATCATCTAGTAAGATTGATGACCAACGCATTTGCTAATGACATTGAAGATCTTGCTATCAACGGTGATGGTGCAACAGCGCCATTCCTTTCAATTATGCCTGGCTTCATCAAGAAGCACAAGGACAATGGAGATTCACATGAGGCACTAATTACAGTTGCTGATAATGCATGGACTCCAGAGAAGATGCAGGAAATTATTCTTGCTATGCCACGTAAGTACCGTGCACTTAAGAACAATCTTAAGTTCTACGCAGGTACAGATGCATTCGCAGGTATCGTTAAGAACAACGGTACATTGTCTGATGCAATCGCTGAGGCACTTGGTAAGAATGGTAATACCTATGCAAATACACAGGCATACCTTGATGGTCAAGGCCAGACATTCGGTGGAGCACGTACAACTCGTGTTCTCGGAATTGATGTCCAAGAAGTTCCTTATTACCCTGAAGGATATGTCGATTTGACATTCCCACAGAACCGTGTATGGGGCTTCCAGCGTGATATCGTCGTCAACCGTGAATATGTTGCGAAGAAGGATACAATTGAATATACTGTATTCGTTCGCTTCGGTATTCAATGGGAAGAAGAAGACGCAATTGCGTGGGCAGACTCTGCAGCAGATGCATAATCTGTAAGCAGTAACCTTTGAGAGGGGGTAGGGGTTAGATCTCCTCCCCCTCTTATTCTTTAGTATTCTGTTATAATAGTCATATAGGAGGTAAAATAATGGAAGAAAATAATTTTAATAATGAAAACAATGAGGCACCAGTAGAAAATATTGTTGCTGAAGAGGCTCCTATTGAAGCACCAGTTGCTGAAGAACCAGTAGTTGAAACAAAGGTAGAAGAAGTTGCTGCTGAAAATAATATTCAGGCATCAGTTTCTGAAGTATCAGAATCTTCTGATGCTATTACTACAAACGACTTAAGCAGATCTGCAAGTGATACAGTGCAGGCTGTAGGTTCTATCGTAAATGGTGTGATTGGAGTCACACAAACACCACGTCCAGCAAGAGAAGCAGTAAATGTTGCCCCTAAAAAGTCAAACAAAACTGTTGCAATTCATTCTACTAAGAATGTAAGTTGGTCTGGAGTGGGCAAGGTGTATCGTGGATATAATATTGTTACACCTGAGCAGGCTGATAAATGGCTAACTCGTAGTCATGTCAGACTTGCTACACCAGAAGAAGTAGCCAAGGAGTTTGGTCGCTAAATGGAAATTCTAAGAGTTCCGCCATATAACTTAACCGTTACACTTGATGTTGCATTAGCAACTACAGAGTATGAATATAAAATTGTAGATATGGCGGACTCTTCAGAAATAACTGGTGAAGTTACTTCAAGTGCTTCAAAAAAAGTAACTATTCCACTTTCTTCAAAATATGATACTCAATATAAAATTACGGTAGATGGAGAAGACACATACGTAGATGTAGTACGTCCATATATAAATCCTAATACTCAAGGTACAACTGCCAGCGAGGTAGAGTCATATAGAAAAAATGAAGAACTAGCCAGAGCAATAATTGACTCGGTTTGTGATGTAGAATTTTATTATAAAAAAAGAGTTTTAGAGACTACAGGTCAAGGATTAGACTATCTACCTATTTGGGTAGACGCAAAAAATATTTTAAAAGTTTATGAAAACAATGTTTTGTTATATGATGCAGATGATTTAGAAAATTCTATATCAACATTTGAAATTACATCAGATGGATCTGCAATAACAATGTCATATAGCGATGCAATTAATAGAGATGAATCAGCACGTATTTTATTGCCTGCATCTCCTACTGATATAACAGAATTAGATTATTCAGCAAGAGGATTTCCAAAAGGTTGGGATTATAAAATTGTTTTAGAGGTTGGATATAATAAAGTTCCATCAGATATTGTAAGAGCAACAGAATTACTAATACATGATATTGATTGTGGAAAGTTAGATTATTATAAGAGATATATTGGTGCATACAACACCGATCAATTTAGAATTCAGTTTGATAAGGCTGTGTTTGAAGGCACAGGTAATTTACTAGTAGATAAAATACTTGATAAGTATCGTAAACCGATTGAGTTCGTTGGGGTTCTATAATGGTAATATGCGAAACTCCAGACTTCGCATTCCCAATGCAAGCAGATATATATCATCCAATAGTTGAGCAGGGTGTATATGGTGAAGTTAAAAAGACTTGGATATTAGATAGAACTATTGCATGCTCATTTGCACCAGCAGGAACGGCATTTAAAGAAGAAGTTATTCCTAATATTAACATAACTCAAGATAAAATATTACTTGGTCGTGCAAAAACAGATATTCGTATATCAAGCATGGAAGCAAGAAACTCAATTACTAATGTTATTATAACAAATATTAAGGATCAAAATTGTAATGAGATATATGTAGAAACTTCTGGACCACGTGCTGGCAAGTCAACAATATTTGAGATAGCAACTCAGGATCCATTTACTGGACCTTTTGGAAATGTTGAATACTATAAACTTATTATACGTAGGTCTGAAAATCAGGCGGTAGATGTATGATAAAAATGCGAGTTGATTCTAAAAAGTTTAATAAAGATATGAGCAATATTATGGAATATTCGTTTGGCTTTTTAGAAGGAATTAACAGAGGAAAAAAGGCTTTTTATACAGCGCTTGGACCACAAATAGCAGAGTTAGCATCTCAATTTATTGACTCTAATTCTAAAGTATCTCCAGAACTTCTTCATCACATATATGAATGGGACAGAGTTGGAAGTCCAAAGGCTAGACTTTTTGATATAACATTTGTTGTTAGTAATCTTGGACTAACTTTTAATTCTTCATTAAAACAATCTCAGTCAATAAAAACTGGATCAAAGGTGCCATTTTATAACAAAGCAGAGATAATGGAAAATGGTGTTGCGGTAACAATTAAACCAGTTAAAGCACAGGTATTAAGGTTTGAGATAGGTGGAGAAGAAATCTATACATCAAATCCTGTAACAGTAGATAATCCTGGCGGACAAACTCAAGGTCAATTTAAAAATATAGTCGCAAATTTCTTTGGAGTTTATTTTAGACAATCTTTCTTAAGAGCAAGTGGAATAAAAGATTATTTAGAAAATCCAGTTGTATATAAAAAGAATTTACAAAAGGGCAAGGATCGTGGAAGATCAGAAGGAATAAAGACAGGCTATCGCTGGATAGTCAGTGCAGGAGTTAGGGCATGACAGAATCAACATCAGTATTAAATACGCCAGTATTATGGATAAATAAATATCTTCAGGAAAAACTACAAGATGTTTTGGAAGGTGATTTTGTTCCATTTTTCCCAACTGGCCCATCTACACTTGAAACTCTTCAAACACAGTTCCCAGAAGGTGGCGCTATGGCTGTTTATGACAGAATGTTTAGAATGCGTAGAGGACCATTCCCTCATATAAAGTGTGAACAAGTCTTATATTATTTTTATGCTTCAGCAAGTGAGCCTACCTTAAAAATGATTAAAATACAAGAAGCAGTACTTAGACTTCTAGATCGTGGAGATGAAAGTGCTGAAGAGTTAAACAAGTGGGTTCAGGGCAAAAATTTTGATGGCATGTCTTGCGAATTCTACTTTCATAATTTTAAGATATATCAACTAGAAGAGGCACGGGATATAGTAGACTTTGGAACAGCCCGAACCTATGCTGGTAACAAGATAATTATTGACTATGATTATCATCAGTCTACTACCAGATATAGAGATGGTGTCCTTACACAGGGGATATTAGGAAATTAATAAACGGCTGTATACTTATCAATGAGGAAACACGCCTTTTAATTTCTAGAAAAATAAAGAGGTGAAATAAATGGCATATACACGTGGTGATAGTACCCAGATTATCGTAGGTGCAGCAGCACTTTTTACGTATGAGAATGGTCCACTACCAGAAGCAGGAATTCTTCCAGGATATACTGCTGGTACATCCTACAAAGAAACTCTTTCCACAGAGGAAGGTTTCCGTAACGTAGGTTATACAATGAATGGTTTGGAACTTCAGTTCCAGCCAGACTTCGGTGAAGTTGCTGTTGATCAGGTTCTTGACGTTGCTAAGTTGTTCAAGCAAGGCATGCAAGTTAACCTCAATACAACATTTGCTGAGGCTACACTCGAAAATCTTCTCTTTGCTCTCGCAGGCAAAGGTGATGATTTGAACACGGTGTCTGGCAATCCAACACTCAATCTTTCAGCAGGCGATATTGGCGAATGTCCAGTAGAGCGTGGTTTGGTTGCAGTTGGTCCAGGAACTGGCGATTGTGCTGACTCAGATTCTATTGAAAGAATCTATGTTGCATATCGTGCACTCTCAATTGAGAGCGTAACTGTTGGTGCAAAGCGTGATGAGGCAACAATGTTTGAAGTCTCATTCCGTCTGCTTCCAAATGATAACGCATCTTACGGTAAAATCGTAGATCGTTCTCTATAATACAATTTAATAATACAGATAGCCCAGCCCAAAAGGTTGGGCTTTTCTGTTTTGGTATAATTGATTGATGCCTACTCAAATTTATGATAGTGAAATAGTTACATTAATAGACGGCACAGAAATATATGTAACTCCACTAAAAATAAAATACTTAAAACTTTTTATGAAAGAGTTTGATAGGGTAAAGAATGCCAAAAATGATTATGAGGCAATTGATGCTTTATGTTCTTGTGCCACAATAATGATGAGACAATTTTATCCTAAAATAAAAACACAAGAAGAACTTGAAAATAATATTGATATGCCAACCATATATAAAATATTAAAGGTTGCTGGCGGAATTAGCGTTAATGAAAAATCAGAAGACTCTGTAAAGGATCAGGCAACAAAAAGTGGCGCAACCTGGGAAGAGTTAGATTTAGCAGAATTAGAGTCTGAAGCATTTCTTTTAGGTATTTGGAAAGATTATGAAGAACTAGAAACCTCTATGTCTATGCCAGAATTAACATCTACATTAAAAATAAAAAGAGAATTAGACTATCAAAATAAAAAGTTTTTAGCAGCAATTCAAGGGGTAGACTTGGATAAAGAAAGCGGGAAACAAAATGCCTGGGAAGAAATGAAGGCTAGAGTATTCAGTAAAGGTAAGGCAGCAAACGCTAAAGATGTTCTAGCCCTACAAGGGGCAAATGCACAAAAGGCTGGATTTGGTATTGGTATGGGCCTAGACTATGAAGATCTAACTAAAAAATAAAACCTCGCTATGGTATAATTTACTTAATACCTTAAGGAGGAATAAATGGCTACAACTGTGCATGAAGAAAAAGAGATTACTCTTATTGATGGCACAAAAGTTAATATCAGACCACTTAAAATATCACTTCTTCGTCAATTTATGAAGAAGTTTGAAGGTTTGGCTGATGTTCAAGAAGATAATGATAAATCTATGACTTTGCTTATTGAATGCGTTCAGATCGCTATGAAGCAATATAAGCCAGAGTTAGCAGATGACCTTGCTAAACTAGAAGATCTATTAGACCTTCCAACAGTTTATCAAGTTGTTGAAGCAGCATCAGGAGTGAATCTTTCAGATACCGCACTTCTTGCTTTAGCACAACAATAAAAAATTAATACAGGAGGCGGTTAATGGCAGGAGATGTAAATAGCAACATTTTTATTAATGTTGATACTTCTTCGGCTATGGCACAACTTCGTGCCTTAGAAAAAGAATTAACTGCTCTTAACCGTGCTCTTGTAATAGGTACAAAAACTGCAGCGCAAGCGCAAGCAAAATATGCACAAGGATTATTACATAATGTAAACGCAACTGGTCAGTGGACAGCATCTATGACCAGAATGAAAACTGCTACAGAACAGTTTTCAACAGCACTCGATAGATCAAAATTATCACTCAAAGATTACTTTAGATATGGTGTTGCATCAACAAAAACATTTGGTAGAGTATTTGGTAGCGAATTTGACACAGTTTCTAAACTTGTTGAAAAACGTGTAAAAGTATTACAGCAACAATATGTTCAATTAGGTCGTGATGCTCAGGGTGCAATGAATGCCCTTAAGTTTACACCAAAAGCATTAAACTATAGAGATGTAACAACACAATTAATGTTGGCAACACAGCGTCAACAAATATTTAATAAGTTACTTGATGATGGATCTACTAAGTTATTAAATTTTGGTAAGAATACTCAGTGGGCTGGTCGTCAGTTAATGGTTGGTTTTACTGTTCCTTTAATGCTTTTTGGAACACAGGCAATTAGAGTATTTAAAGAAATAGAAACAGAAACTATTAAGTTTAAAAAAGTTTATGGAGATATTTTTACTGATCCAGGACAAACAGATCTAGCATTAAAAAACATAAGAGCATTGGCTGATGAATATACTAAATATGGATTAAAGGTTTCTGAAACAATCAAGATGGCTGCAGAGGCAGCAGCAGCAGGTAATAGTGGAAAGCAATTAGAAGAAATAGTAAACCAGACAAATAAGTTAGCCGTCCTTGGTGGTGTTACTCAAGAGAAAGCACTTGAGACTACAATTGCACTACAAAATGCTTTTAAAATTGATAGTAAAAATTTAGGTCAAACAATTAACTTTTTAAACGCTGTTGAAAACCAAACTGTTGTTGCCCTTGAAGATTTAACTGAAGCAATTCCACGTGTCGCTCCAGTTGTTCAACAGTTAGGTGGAGATGTTAAAGATCTTGCATTCTTTATGGCTGCTATGCAAGAAGGTGGTATCAGTGCAGCACAAGGTGCTAACGCATTAAAGTCTGGTCTTGGTTCTTTGATTAATCCAAGTAAAAAAGCAGCACAGGCTGCTGCTGATGTTGGAGTTAATATTAAAGGAATTGTTGAAGCAAACCAGGGTAACTTAAGAAATATAGTTGTTGGATTTGCTCAAGCATTAGAGCCATTAACAGAATTGCAACGTACTAGAGTCATCGAAGATGTATTTGGAAAATATCAGTTTGCAAGAATTTCTGCTTTATTAAATAATATTACAAAAGATGGAACTCAGGCTGCTAGAGTTTTGCAATTAGCAAATGCATCTGTTGAAGAACTTGCAATTTTATCAGAGCGAGAATTAGGAACTCAAGCAAATTCTGCAATGAACAAACTTGTAGGTGCTACAGAAAGACTAAAGGCTGCAATTGCACCTATTGGAGAGGTATTTGCCAAAACACTAACTCCAGCAATTGAGTTTATTACTCGAATGGCTGAAAAATTTAATAAATTACCAGATGGGATTAAAAAGGGAATTGCAGTAATTACTGCTGTAGTAGGTGGATTAGGACCAATATTTTTAATGACTTTTGGTTTGCTTGCAAATGCAATTGCAAACGTTATGAAAGGATTTAATGTACTTCGTAAAGGATATCAGTCTTTAGCATATGGATCTAGCGATGCTGCATTAAAAACACAATATTTAACAAATGAAGAACTAGAAAATATTTCAATAACAAATGCTCTTTATTCTTCTCATGAAAGATTATCGGCAGCATATAAAATAGAGTCAGCAAGTCTTGGAGCCTTAATTGCTCAATATCAGAGTGGAGCCTCAGCAATGAGGGCATTCTCTGCATCTAATCCAGGACTATTTATTCCTGGAAAAGGTGTTCCGCCACTTCGTCGTGCAGGAGGAGGTGTGATAAGTGGACCAGGAACTTCTACATCAGACTCAATTCCAGCATACGTATCTGATGGAGAATACGTAGTAAATGCAAAGGCAGTAGATAAGTATGGAGTAGAGACATTTGATGCACTAAATGCAAGAAAATATTCTACTGGTGGTCCAGTAATTGGTAAAGATGGAGTTCCTAGATTATTTGGTGGCGCATGGATGAACTCAATTCGTTCTATGATGCCAAAGACAAGACTTGGTATTGTTCAGGATGGGTTTGCTTTATCTGGATTTGGCGGGGCAGCCAGAGCAACAACTAATGCATTATATTATCCTAATTCTCCAAAATTAAAGAATTGGAGATCAATACCATGGGAAGATGACAAAGATGGTTTGATAATAAGAGACCCAGGTACTGGAGAAACATATAAGATTGCTAAATCAAAAAAGAAAGAGTTTGATGATGCTTTTGCAGAACTTGTCTCTGCTGGCGGAGTTCAAAAATTTAAAGATAGACCAAGCATGACTGCTGGCGAATATTTAATACATAGATTACATAAATATCAAAAAGTTAAAAAGAAACCATTAAGACCTTCTAGCATATTTGGTCAGGTTGGATCAGCAGGTAAGAAAAAGAATAAAAATGCTCCTTCAGAAGTTAAAAGTGCATTAACAAAGGCTGCAATGGCAGATCCAAGTTCAAATGCTGCAAAAGTTCTTAGGTCATTAAAATCTGATATAGATTTTCTTGAAGATACTCCAAGGTTAACTGCTGAAGAAAAAAATACAATTAAAAAATATCTAACTGTTGATGTTGCCCATATAGATCCTAAAGATAGATTCCTGTGGTCAACTAGAACAGGAAGTCGAGATGTTGGTGTAATTAATAGAACATTGGCATATGAAAGAAAAGGATATCCACTTAAAGGTTCTCATATATTTACTGCTAAAGAGGCTGAAGATTTCCTTAATTATCTAAAAGTTAAAGAAATGGTTGCTTCTAATATGGGAACGCAACTTCCTGCAACACACAAAGCAGCAATGCTTCTTTTAGAAAGAAGAATAGCAAATGGATTTTATGATAAAGTTAAAATAAAAGATACTGATATTGGTTTGCAGTATAGATCATATAGAACAGATCCAGAAACACGCAAATCATCTATAGTTGATGAATTTGCTAAAGGTGGAAGAGTTAGAAAGTATGCTAATGGTGTATTTTCAGTACCTGGACCAAAGGGTGCTGGAGATGTTGTTCCTGCAATGTTGTCGCCAGGAGAAGCAGTAATTCCAACAGCACAAACCGCAAAGTATCAACCATTAATAAAATCTATCATTGCAGATAATGTTCCTGGTTATGCTGGATCAAATTTAGATGATCCTTGGGCAGATGATACAAGATATACAAATTATAGAACATCAAGAGCAGAGGCTAATGTAGATAGAATAGCAGAAAAAATAGCAGGAAAGATCGAAAGAGGTAAAACAAGAGGCGGCATTGTAGGAAGAATGTCTGCTCGTGCTGAAAGGGCAATAGTAAATGCAGTTAATGCAGAACCAGTAAGATCAACTAAAGCAGTTCCTCCAGCAGTTGCACAACCGTTCATGGCACTTAATAATACCGTTGCTGCAAATACAGCAGCAGTTCAAGACGATACTGATGCAACAAGAACTTCTGCTAGAACTACTCAGCAAATAGCAAATGACGATAAAAAACTTAACAGAACACGTGGTGTTCGTGGATATATGCTTGGATATGGTAAAGTTCCAGATGTTGATCCAGAAACTGGAAGACGTTTAAGTTATCAAGAAAAACAGAACTATCGTCAAAATCAAAGAATGCAAAGAGGACTAGGTCCTTCTATGGCTTTAGGTGCTGTTGCTTCTACTGCAATGATGTATGGAATGGCAAAGCCAGATAGTTTTGCTGGTCAAAATATGAATTTACTTATGGGCGTAACTGCACTTGCAGGCATACTGCCATTACTTAATAGTCCATTAAAAATGATGATTGCATCTATTGTAGGGCTAGTAGGATTATATAAAATGCAGTCAGCACAAATTAAACAGGCACTACTTGATGGAGAAGCACAGGCAAAAGCAATGTCTATGACCACTGCTAAACTAGAGTCTCTTGGCAAATATACAAATCAGGTCTCCATAACACAAGTTTCTGCTGCTCAACGTGCTAAAAGAACTACTGAGATTACGCCAGTCAATCAAACATTTGGTTTTAACTTTTTGGGATCTGAAACAGGCAAAGCCTTTATGTCAGAATTTAATAAAACTGTTAAAACTATGGGTACAGATGTTGCTGCAAAAAATTTAGCAAATCAATTAGGATCCGCAGTACAACAGGGTGTGTTAACAGCAGATCAAGCAGAATCTATTGCAACTAATATTGCTAGATCATTAAATGATACAGTGCTTGAGGCAAATCTTCGGGGTAGAATAATTGAACTTGTCGGACCTAACGGTATTAATTTATCCAAAAACCCATATGAATTAAATGTTAAATTGATGACTGATGCAAGAGAATTAGAACAACTTTCATTAAGTCAATTAAATAAAACAGCAGGCGATGTTAATCAAGGATTACTTGGCATTGGTGGTAAACGTGCAAACTTAAAGCCTGGTGGAGCGATTATGGGCAATCCACTTCAATGGAGTGAAACTGCACAACTTCAGGGTATTGCGGCTTCTGGAACTGCTGCCAGTTTACTCAAAGCGGCAAAAGTAGCAAGAGTTGCAAAATATGCTGCTGCTGCTGCAACTGGACCAGAAACTCTTGGAATTGGAGCAGTAGCATCACTTGTAATTGGAGAAGCAATTACTGCTTCCTTAGTCTTTGCAGCACGACAACTCCAAAGAGGTGAAGAAAAGAAGGTTATTGCAAAAGTTGCTGGACAACTTGCTGGAACAGTAGCGCAAAATCTATCATTAAGCCAACAAGGTATTGATGCTATGAATGCTGAATATAATGCTTCCATACAAAATTTAGAAATTAGAAGACAACAAGCAAAAACTGCTAAAGAAAGAGCAAATCTTGAAGAACAAATCTTAGATCTAGAGACCAAACGAAATGATGCTATTAATAAATCAAGAGTTCAGCAGGCTAAAATAATTACAGACTCTGCAAATTATATTGATCAACTGACTACTCAAGAAGCAAAAAACAAATATGCTGATGCTTATAAAGAACAACTTAGTCAAAAATTCAAAGATGATCCATTTTTAAAGGCTAGAGCAGATCAATTAACATCAAGTATGCAGGCTGCTAATCTTGATCAAAAGGGTACTATTCAAATTCAGGCTTTAATAACATCAGATCAACTTAGTTTAGGCCAGGCAGAAGCACTTGTTGCAACCTTAACAGCAGATAAAGGAGATTTGAAAAAAGAAATTGAATTAATTGTTAGAACAACAGGAACTGAAGGTCTTACAAGATTTGCCGAAATAGCACAGTACCTTGGTAAAAATGCACAAAAGAATTTAAAAAATATTGTTGATGCAAACTTATTAAGAGGATATACTGAAAGCGTAAATGATTTATACTCTGGCCTAGAAGAGTTAATTAAATTACCAGAGTTTGTCGGTATTAAGATTGATACAGAAATTGATCCAAATGATGTTATATTGCTTGAAAGAGTTGGCAGAGATGCAAACTCTCTTAAGAAAAAGTTTGATGGAAAACCAATTACATTAGAAGCATTACAGTCATATAAAACAGAATTAAATGGACAAGGAGTAACTAATAATGTATTAGATACTGCAATTAAAAACTGGAAACTTCTTTCATCTCTTGATCCTAATGTAAGACTTCAAGCAATGATGACACTAGCAACATTAACTGTTAGTGATAGTATAAGTGGACAAATAACATCAGAACAAAAGGCTGCTTTTTTAAAAACTGAAAAAGGAAAGTCTCTTAAAGATTTTGCTAATTCTGGTCAGGGATATCAAGCAGATTTATTTGCTAAAGAGTTTGCAGCATATCAAAGTTCTGCTGCAGGACAAAAAGTAGCACAAACTTATACTGCCGATCTAATGAATAGAATATTTCCTCCAGCAAAAAATGATACAGTAAATAAACCAATCTCGACTGGGGATACAACAGGAGAGAAACAAGACACATCCTGGCTTTCTGATTTGTTGCAAAAACTTAAACTATTTAAAGAGGCTTCAATAGATGCAACTGGTAACTTTAAGCAACTGCTTGGACAGGTTCAAAAATACTTTGGGCCAAAATTATTTAAAGATAATCCAATGCTTGGAGCACTTGATAAACAAAGAAGTGCTATTGAAAAAATACAAACAGCAGCATCAAAGGCTGGAATAACACTTTCTAGTTCATTTTTAGATTTCTTAAAAGGTTTAGATGCAGAACAATTTGAGGAAATTACAAAACAATTATTTAATATTAATAAAGAAGGAGAATATTCTCTCAAGGTATTCCCAGGTGTAGAAAAGGTATTAAATCGTTTAGCACCAGAAGATAGGCAATTAGAAGCAAGTCAGACAATAGTTGGAGCAATTAATGAAGCATTTAAGCAAGGAACCCTTGTAGACTTTATTAATTCTCAAAGAGAGTCAATTAAACAAACTGATGATCAAACAATTGCGTTTCAAAAATTAACAAACGGAGTTCTTGGTTTTAAGATGAGCGCACAGTTAGCATCAGATTTTATAAAAAATAATAAAGATTTAACAGCAGATATTGCAAGCGGTGCGAAAATATTTTCTGAGGATGAAATTAAAGGAGTAACTAAATCTCTTAATGAGTATTATTCAACAATTGCAAAAAATAATATTACAAAAATATTGCCAGAAAAAAGTGCAATACAGGATCAAATTACTGCCCTAAATACTCTTACAGCACAGGGAGTAGAATATGAAACTGCTCTTAACCTAATACAACAAGAAGGAATGGCAGCATATATTGCTCTTAATCCAAAAGCAATTACTGAAGATTTAAAGGATTTAGTTTTAGAAACACAAAATTTATTAGACTTAGTAAAGGCATTAGAAAATACTAAGTTCTTTAAAGAAAGAACTGCAACAATTCAACTTAAAGAAGACTTTGCTGCAATTGCTCCATTACTTGTAGATATGGGCCTTAGTTTAAGTGATGTTAATGAAATATTAAGTAATCCAAATCTTGCAAAAGCATTTATCCAAGATCTAAAAGATGGTAAGTTAGATGCAGAACAATTAAAGAAATATATTGATGAAATACCAGAATCCAAAACATTTGATTTGCAAATTAAACTTTCTACAAGAGAAGGCCAAGAAGAGGAATTTGATAAGTTATTTAGCAAGGCTATGGAGTATTATGACTTGCTAGAAGGTAAGATTGAGGATGATTTTGAGCCATTACTTAAAAATGCTCAGGATGCTATTGATAAGACTCAAGAAAAAATTGACGGCATCAATAAAGAAATACAAGACTATCAAGATAATATCGATGCAAAACAAAGAAAGATTGAATTAGAAATAACACGACCAATAGAAATATTACAGAAAGAGTCATCAGATTTAGGTAATGATCTTGATTTAATGAATAGAAGTGCTGATGAAATAACTAAGAGATATGATGAGCAGGCAGATGCTTTAACAAAAGTATTTGAAATAAATTCAAGAATTGCAAATCAACAAAAGCAACAACTAACACTTGCAGATGCTTTATCTCAAGGTGATATTTCTGCAGCAGCCGCAGCAGCACAAGAAATGAGAGCATCCGAGATAGAGGCAATGAAAGAGGATCAATTAGGAGTTTTGGGTGCTGCAAAAGATCAACAGATTGCAAATCTAAGAAGTAAAGGTGGGCTAACTAGATTACAAATAGAAAATCGTCAGTTTGCAATTAGTCAGCAGGTGTATGAACTTGAAAAGAAACGAGACGCTCAGTTATTAGAAATTAGACAAATTGAAGATAAGATTTATGATATTAAAGTTGGAAGATTAAAACTTGCACAAGACGAATTAGATTTGGCCAATAAGACCTTAAAAGATTATCAGAAGCAAAGAGATGCTGCTATAGAGGCAATAGATAGGCAACGAGAAGTTTGGAGAGATGCTCAACTTGCAATTGGATTTGCAAGAATAGATGCTGGATATTATAATGATGTTATTGAATTTTCAAATACTCTTGTTAATTTAATGAAGGATGGATGGCTTGGAGTTGGAGATGCTATTCTTGCTGCTGTTTCTGCTCTTGCTCTTTATAATGCAGGACTTACCAAAAAACCTCTTACTTTTGAGCAAGCACAGGCACAGGCTCAAGGAACTTTAACTGGATATCTAGATAATTTCTATACTCAACTTGGAAATAACGATCAAAAGATAGTCGACCTAGAACTTAAGATTGCAGAAGCAATGGAAAGAGGAGAAGACACTACAGCATTAGAGGCAGAATTAGCAGCATTAAGAGCATCAACTGAAGTCCTAGCAGATAATATGTACGATGTGGGGACTGCACTTAGTAATGTTGATGATGCAACAACAATAGCAGGAATTAATGCAGCAGTTTCTCAGGCTACCAGTGTTGTAAAAAATCCTTATGGAGATATAGATATTGAATATGATGGACCATACTGGGTTCCTGGAGATGGTGAGGGTGGAGCAGGAGGAGACTTTATTCAAGTAGCCTCTAAAGGCGGTATTATAAAACCAAGATACCTTCGTAAAGGTGGATTAACAGGATCACTATATCGTTCAATGGGTGGAACAATACCACGTTTCTTAAATGGTGGATTTGCTAAAGGCACAGATACTGTTCCAGCAATGTTAACTCCAGGGGAGTTTGTAATGAGTAGGTATGCAGTAAATTCTCATGGAATAGATAAAATGAGAGCAATTAATAGTGGGGACTCAATAGGAGACTCAGTGTATAATTATAGTATTAATGTCAATGTTAAGTCTGATGCAAACCCTGACGAAATTGCACGGGCAGTAATGACGCACATTAAGCAAGTAGACTCAAAGAGACTTAGAGGAGCAAACTTATAATGTCAACGCTATCGTATATGACAGGTAGGAAAAAGTATCAAAGGCCACAAGCAATGCTTTGGGCCAATAATTCTGGTACATTAGTTTCTGCTCCAAAAGAAGGCGATCCAGATTTTAAGGTATATGTTCCTAATGGATTAGAGATAGGACAAAATCCAGGTTCAGAGACAGATGAATCTGTATACAATCAATTTTTAATTTTATCTGACGACAATAGAAGTTCATTAGATTTTAATACTACGAGAATTGAAACAAGAGAAAGAATGATTAATGGAAGAATGAGATCTTATCATATTGCTGATAAGTTACAACTTTCAACATCCTGGCAAATGTTGCCATCACGATCATATTTTACTGTACCAGATTTTAATGCTACAACAGGAATTTCTCCAAACAATGGATATGGATTAAGTACTGGCGCAGATCTACAATATACAACAGATGGTGGAGCAGGTGGAGTAGAAATATTAGACTGGTACGAAAACCATCAAGGTCCATTTTGGGTTTATTTATCATATGATAAATATTCTAATTTTGGAAAAGATTCTAAAGCATATGGACACTTAGGGCAATATAGTCAATTGATGCAAATGTACTTTGCAGATTTTACTTATAGTGTTGTAAAACGTGGTGGAAGTAACTTTGACTTTTGGAATATTTCTGTAACTCTGGAAGAGGTATAATGTTTCAAAACGAAGAACTTAAAACATATTTAGAAACATCTCCAACTGTTAGGACACAGTCTGCAGTTATTGCAGAGTGGAATATGAACATTGCAAAAAATATTTTTAGAATAGGAAATTATAGATATAGACCATCATCAGATATATCTGATAAATATAAAACAATTCCAAATACCTTTGATGTAAATGACACAGGTAATTTTTATACTGGAGCAACTGATGCTGATGTAAAAATTGATGGCGGAATAGATCCAGAAAATAACTCTCAGCCCTGGTTTTTATTGGCACAAAATAAAAAGAATGAAATGTTATATTCTTTAGAAGACTGCTTTAAAAGATTTAGACCACGCTCTGGAATAAATAAGGCAGCATATCTTCCAGGTAGAAAACTTCATCATTCTAACATGAATATGTCAAATAGGCCTAGATACTATATGGCAGATAAAAATGATAACTTTAAATATTGGACTTCCTTTAGAACAGATTCTGGAAATTTAAGAGGTATAGCAAATAAGTTATTTAATGGGCAAAATTATATAGATGATACAGCACCATTCGTAGTGTATGAAAATCCAGTACCTGCAAATAGAATAGTTATTAAAATGCAGACAAATGTTGGCTCTGTAGATCTTGGACCATTCTCTAATTCATCAGGATCATTTTCAGATCCATTTTATGGAGATTCCAATAAAACTACACCAGTAAAATGGAAAGTACAACTATTAAATAATAATAATTGGATAGATGTCATATCTTTTAATTCTGGTACTACAAGAAAAGACGGCACTCCAATAATAAAAGAAGATGGATATGTTGAAATATCTTATGGCTTAATTGTTCCAGATAAGTACAAAGATGTTTTTATAAGGGCTGAAGAATATAATAATGTATTATTTCTACCAGAAAAATCCATTGAGGGATACGCTTATTTAGTTAAATCAGATGAATCTGATATAGGCCAATATCATATTTGGTTTAATAATGATTGGGAAACCTTTACTCCAGAATACGGATGGATATTGGCAGAAGAAACTGTAGACCGTTTAACTAATTTTGTTACTGATTTTGTAAATCCTCCAAAATTTTTATCAAGTTCAGAAAACAAAAATATTTATCGTGAATTTGAATATATCAAGGGTTTAAGAATTGTTGTTGATAGTATGAATAAGATAAATTCTACTTTTGATCTTATTGAACTTTCACCAAGACTTTGTGCAGATATATCAGACAAGGTGGTAAGTTTTGATTTATCTAAGACTGCCTCAGATTTGGGAACTAGCGGATTGCCTGTAGGACAACTTTTGGCATCTAACGGCAAGGTACAAATTTTTGACTATGATAATGCGTTTAGCGAAAACAATAGTTTAAGTATAATAAAAGACTATGCATCAAATAATCTACAGATTAAGTTTTATGAAATTATTGTTAATGTTAGTGGGTATGATTACTTTATCCCCATAAAGACTATGTACTCTGAAGGGTTTTTTGGTTTTTCTCATTCTAATAGAAAAGTAGATATTAATTTACGAGATTTATATTTTTATTTTGAATCAACTAAGGCGCCAGAAATGCTTGTCCCAAATGTATCTCTTAGTTATGCAGTATCTTTACTGTTAGACTCTATAGGGTTTTCTAACTATACCTTTAAAAGAATTTTAGGGGAAAAAGAATTAATAATACCTTTCTTTTATATAGCACCAGATAGAACAATATCGGAGGTATTAAATGATCTTGCTGTTTCAACTCAAACATCAATGTTTTTTGATGAATACAATAACTTTGTTATGATGAGTAAAAATTATATGATGCCATCAAACACAGATAGAAATATAGATATGTCGCTTATTGGATCAGACGACCTTATAGATACTGGTGTTATTGAAAACAAAGATAAGCAAAGTAAACTTGCCAATATTATTGAGGTGTCTTCTGAAGAAAAAAATGTATATAATGATGGAGTAATTAATTACGATACAAGATATATTCAAAGATCTTATGGAAGTATAAAACAAGCATCTATGATTGATAATGAAGTTGCTGCTAAAAATTGGATATATAAACCAGTACTATTATGGGAAATAGTTGGAGATAAAAATCTTAGATCAATTAACAATGAAACTAGAGATCAGTCGTCATATAATCTTTCTGCAATCCCACTAAATTCTAATTTGTCTTCTAAGGTTCCAAATGTTGTAAATAATACTTTGATAGATAATGTTATAGATTTAGGAGAAGCAGTTTATTGGCTAGGAAGACATAACGGATATTTTTATGCTAATGGTGAAATTATAAAGTTTGACGCTGTTCAATATAATATTCCTGGAACAGAAAAAAATATTATAACTGGAGAAAAAGATGGAAAGATATTGTATACAACAGAAACAGTCGGGGCAGTAGGAAATGTATGGATTAGTAGTAATCAAGAATATCAAGACTATATGTCTAAGTTATCATTTAATGGAAAAATATATCCGACTGGCCTTGTTAGAATATATGCTGAACCTAAATATGAAGAAATTAACGGTAAGACTGTAATGAAAAATGGAGAAGTGGCAAGACACGGACGTGGACAATTTGGAACTACAATAGTTTCTCATGATGCTGGATTAAACTCACACTGGTATAACGATTTATATGTTCGTGGAATGAATATGGAAAGTAAGCATCTGTTTGGATTAAATGAACAAGATATATTAGATAATAATGATATAGCAACCTTATCTTTGGGAACATCCATTCCTGCTGGTGTTAATAATAATAAAGCAAAGGAAACAGTAAGATCTAGCATAATTAAAAACTTTTTATCTCATTCATACGTTAATGAGTCTCAAACCAATACAACTAAATCTACTCAGGCAGGATCAGTTCAAGCATCTGCTTTAGTTATGAGTGGGCCTTCTTTCAGCACCATAGAAACTCCATTAAAATTTGTTTCCTATCAATACAAGCCATTAGATAATAAGTATAAGCATTTTGGAACAAGAATGAGAATCATAGGCAAACTTGAAGTAAGTGATACTAAAGAACAAACACCAGTTAACTCTATGCCAGTATATGTTTTGCCAGGAAGTCAGCCAAATCAGCAATTAAATATTTCTGGTGGGTCTGGTGGCATTGGTGTTATGATAAATCCAACAACTAATGTTGGATATTACTTAGAGGTTATTGCATTAACAGAAAAAAATATAAGCGAGTATTCTTCAGAAGTAGACAATCTTCACAATGTGATATTTTATAAAATTTATTCAGACCCAAGTGGTAAGGCTATTCCTGTAAAACTTTGGGGAGGACTTAGCAATATTATAGTTGATGATGGTAAATTTACAGGACAGTCCAGAATGCTTGGTGAGCAAAGTCCAACTGTATATGATCTTGCAGTAGAGTATGAAGATGTGGGATCATTCAGAAGATTTTACCTATACATGAACAATAACTTAATAAAAATTGTTGATGACTCATCTCCTTTGCCAATTTATAATAATGTTGCGTTATTTGTTCGTGGTGGATCAAAATGTATGTTTGAAAATATTTATGCTCTTGCAAGTAATTATAGCCAAAACACAGCATCAACCATTGATACTCCAGTTGCTGCAGCATTTGGAGATGAGCACATTACAACAAATGAATCATTTAGAAAATATGCAATGTCTGGAATGGTTCAGTCAACATATTTATCTGGAATTAATATGAGTCAGCCGCCATCATTTAATATTTATTTTGATGAATTTGGAACAATTATGAGAGAAGCCGCTTATCTAAAAATAAGATATGATAAAGCCTATCCCGCTTTATACGCACAACTTTCTCCAACATTCAATAGAATAAAAGGATATGCAATTTCAGGATTTAAGGCAGGATCATATGGCGCAGAATTTATGGTCTTTAATGCTACAGATACATCTCTTAATCTAGATGAAACAAGTGGTAACTATTTAAGAATTCAAGGTATTACATTTACACAAGAATCAAATGATCAACTAACTGTTGATTCTTATTTTGCTAAGAATGCGAACTTTTCTGATCCAGCAATAGGAAAAGATGGTCTTATTGTTTCTCCAATAAGATCCGCACTAGATTACGATAAGATAAAAACAAGTAGACTATCTTATGGTAAAAAAGAATTTTCATTAAATCCAGTCTATATCCAGTCAAACGATGATGCAAATGATTTAATGGGTTGGATGATTAATAAAATGCTAAAGCCAAGAAAAAATGTTGGAGTAAAAGTATTTACTAATCCTATGATTCAATTAGGAGATATTGTAAATATAAAATATAAAGATAGTTCTAATAATGATATAATATCTTCAGAAGATACAAGATTTGTCATTTATCATATGGAATATAATAAAAATAGCAGTGGTCCACAGATGACACTGTATATGAGTGAGGTTTAGTATGTCACCAGTAAACAGTACTCCAGATCTACCCTCTTCAAGTCCAAATCCTAATCAAGATAATCAAGATGTAAAAGCAGCAACTACAGATATTATTCTTTTTGATGATGAGACAACTCCTATAGAAATAATGACAGATCTAATATTTGAAAATATAGGTGGTCAAGAACTTATAAATATTTTAAGGTCTGATATTATAAATGGTCAAAATATTTCTTATCAACCAATAAAGAATTTAACTAACTTATATTTTCAGTATAATCCTCAAAATATATTGGCATTGCAAGATACAGATTCAAACTATTTTAAAAAATTCCCTATAAACTTTTCAGCCAAAGTGCCATCTTGCGGTACTGGTCCAAACTGCTCTATTGTATATATTGATTCAGAGACTGGAAACCTTGTTATAAATGTAGTTAACTTAGGGCGGGACGAGCAGGTAGAGGTTTCAATAGTCGCTGACGGCGAAGTATTAGATGATACAATATATGAGGTGAATCCATGATTACAAATACAGGAAAAGCGATATTAGCAAAATATTTAATTGGCCAGGCGCCAGCCTATGCATCTTATATTGCAATAGGATGCGGAGCCAAGCCATTAGCAACAAATCAAAATTTTGGAGACTATTCTAGTAAGCAATCGTTAGATTTTGAAATGTTTAGAGTTCCAGTTACATCAAGAGGGTATGTAAATGAAGATGGATTAGATAAAATAGTTCTTACAGCAGAATTGCCAACAGATGAAAGATATGAGATTTCTGAAGTAGGAGTTTACTCTGCTGGTGCTAATCCATCTGCAGGAGCATATGACAGTAGAACATTATTTGCATTTACTGTAAATGAAAATTGGGAATATCATAATCAGTCTTCTGCAACAGCACTTCCGATTGTTTATGCACCATTGGATGGATCAAATAATGACAATGTTATTAATCAGCCATATGATGCATTTCAGACAAACTCTGATAACAGATTATTTACAAATACTGACAGAATCTCAAGATATGAGAGAGCACGTTTTTATAATAATATAGTTATGTTAAAAGGTGATTCAGCAAACTTGACAGTTTCTGGAGGTCATTTAAATATAACATCAGGGTCAAACCACATCCATCTTTTGGGTGTGGGATTAGACTTTAACTCTAATGCACCTACTGATCAAATTAAATTAGCATTTAGTATTATAAACAAAGATCCAGATCCTTCTATTGTTCCAGACGAAGTAAGAATATTATTAGAGTTTGCAGAAAGTGATACGGCTGGAGTTGCAGAGTGGGCTAGATTTGAAGTTGTAATGAATGCAAATGATTATAACTTTGCAACTAATAGGTATCATGTTATAACCAAACAAATACAGGAACTATATAAAAGCACTGGCTTCACATGGAATAATGTTAGTATTGTAAAAATATATACTACTGTAATAAACAATGGCGTACCATCTCCAGACTTTTATATTGGCCTTGATGCAATAAGATTTGAAAATATTTCTACAATCAATCCAGTTTATGGAATGACTGGCTATACAGTTTTAAAAAATACAAATGCAGAGACTATTATTAAGGCAGCAAATACAAGCAATTATATAGAGTTTAGATTTGCTTTGGATGTGCAATAATGCCTACTCCAGACTCTGGTATTAAAAAAATTATTATACCAAAATCAAAACTACCTGGATTTTTTGGCGAGAATAGAAAATATGTTTTAAGATATAGATTTATATCTGAAGATAAAAATAGAATGTCGCACTGGTCTCCAGCGTATAAAATTATAGCAGAAGATACTCCATCAGAAATTTTAAATAGTATGATTATAGATAAGACAAATAGAGTTATTAATTTAGCGTGGCAGCCACAGGCTGGGATGGAAGAATATTGTATATATGTAAAATGGAATAATTCTGGATGGCAGTTTTATACTAAAACATCTCAAACAAATTATTCTATAGTTTATGATGCAGCAAAAACATATGTTCATATTGCTGTACAAACAAAAACCATACCGTTAGAAAGATTTGCAGATGCTATATTATTTGAAAATGAAGGCAGTCTGGTATAATTAGACAGGAGGAATAATGGCAAAAATACCATCACCAGAACCAGGACAACCAATAGATGTATCTTATATAGATCAAATAGTTCGTGCTATCAATGATTTATCTGTTCAGGTATCCCCTGCAATTTATAAATATGTTACGGTAGATGTTCCTAACTTTACATCTCAGAGTGCAAAAATATCTGAAACAAGAGTTATAGCAGGATATATTGATGTTGTTAAGAGTAGCAACCAGAGCGTCGGAAGCCAGCAATCTTTTTCCTATCAAATAAAGCCAGAATTTAAATATCCTCCAATAGTTACGGCATCTCCTGTAAATAGTGGTGATACAGAAGCAGGTAAAAACGTAAACGTGGTAATAAAGAAAATTACAACATCTAGGGTAGACGGTGTAGTTAATTTTAATTCCTCTGGTGACGTTTCTGTTGGTGTTAATTTAATTATTTTTGGTATACCTAATTAATGATAAGATGCAAAAAATGTTCAAGAAAAATGATGGTAGACAGAGTTTTCAACTCATTATCTCATTTAGAAATTTTTTGTTTAATGTGCGGATCAAGAATTTTTTATCATCCGCCATCTGATTCGGAGGAAGGTAGATGGCTACTAAAAAAGGAAATAGAACGAGCGAAGAATACAATGTCGCTCCTGTAATACCTGGAAATAAAAAGGTATGGTTTTTAAATAAAGATCTTGTTAGAATTGTGCATTATAACAGATCCAATGGCATTATGTCAATTTATAATATTAATAAAGATAGATTAGAAAGTTGTTTAATTAGTGACTTTAAAAATAAAAGAGAGCGAGCATATACAGTAGGAGAAACTGCTGATCTTGTTAATAGACATAAAAAGTATATGCCTTCATTAATGAAACGTGGAATTATTCCTTTTCCAACGGGATCTCAAAAAGGTGGAGCAAGAGGATGGCAAGTACGATCTTATTATTCTGAATCACAAGTAAAAGAGATTCGTGATATACTGGCTACATACCATATTGGTAGACCAAGAAAAGATAATTTAATAACAAATGATATTACTCCTACAAAGGCTGAGTTGACCAGACGAATGGGAGATGGTATACTTACATATACAAAGACTGAAGATGGTAGATTCATACCAATTTGGTCAGAATCAATATAACAGAAGGGTATGAAATGGAAGATACAAAAGTAACAGTTACTTTGGGTTACACATTAAATCTTGGCAATTTTCAATCTCTAAGATTAGATCTTGGAGTTACAGATTCGAAGCGTGATGGAGAAAATACAGATCAGGCTTTTGAACGTGTATATAAATTTGTTGAAGATAAATTATCAGCAAAAATCGCAGAAGCAAAGGTTGAACTAGAAGAAAGCAATTAGTGTGACAGAAAAACAGAAGCGTTTGGCTCTGTTAAGTAGGTTTGATAAACACTATAAGTTTAAACTAGGACAGGCGCCAAGATATAATAAATGGATTGAGCAGTGGTCTGCTGATGCCTT
>Ga0315909_10000401_pt1 | contig 58253 bp, 65 predicted proteins | sample LakEriMetagenome_11_FD_203527 | JGI IMG/M metagenome (GOLD analysis project Ga0315909, IMG submission 203527) | Freshwater fungal communities from buoy surface, Lake Erie, Ohio, United States - Buoy 2 MA125 | ecosystem: Environmental > Aquatic > Freshwater > Lake | place: USA: Lake Erie, Ohio... | reverse complement strand
CAATGGTCATTGTTTATTGGACGTTGGCAACCACTTCACACTGGTCATAAAGAATTATTTAGACAAGTAATTAGTGAAGGTGGTAAAGTATGCGTTGCAATTAGAGATGGAGAAGTTAATGAAAAAAATCCATTTAGCCCATTTCAAGTAATGACTAATATATTTGAAGAAATGCAGGATGAAATAGAGGCAGGTAAATTAAAAGTGATCATCATACCAGACATTTGCAGTGTTGAATTTGGACGCGGTGTTGGATATGATATTATAGAGCATATTCCTCCACCAGAAGTAGCCGAAATATCAGCGACTAAAATACGTGAACAAATGAAAGCTGAGGGTAAATTATGATAAAACATCCCACCTACTTTGTAGACATAGATGGCACATTAATTAAGTATAGAAAATTTACTGAAATAAATGAAATACCACCTACACCTATACAAAGTGTTATTGATAAAGTAAATAACGAGTATGATAATGGTGCTCATATAGTAATTACAACTGCTCGACCTGCAGAACTTGAACTATTTACAAAACAAGAATTAGAAAAAATTGGAGTTAAATATCACCAATTAATAATGGGGATTGGTCGAGGCACAAGATACATTATCAATGACAAGGACCCAGAAGCACCTGAAGTAGATAGAGCAGTTGGTATCAATTTAAATAGAAATGAAGGATTATGCATGTAAGTAAAAAAAGACATATAGCAAAAACCATTAGTTATCGCGTTGTTAGCACGCTGATTGGGTTTGGTATCATGTGGTCTATTACTGGTAGTATTAAAATTGGTGCTGCGTTTGGTGTTGCTGAATTAATATACAAACCAATTCAATATTATATCCATGAACGTGTGTGGTATAGGTGGATAAAATACGGTTTAAAGGAAAAAAAATAGAATTATAAAATTAGTATAAAAACTACTGGTGATTATAACTTTTTATATTTATACATACACAAATAAACACAAATAATCATGTTTAAAATTATCATGCAATTCATTCCAGGAAATGACCAAATGTGGGTAGAAAAACTAAACCCAACTGACCCTATCTATCAATACAATGATGAGGCAGAAGCACAAGCTAAAGCCGCAGAATTACAAGCAGCTGACGCAACAGGACGCTTATATAAAGTAGATTCTTCTATATAAAACAAATTTGGTTGGTCTCTACCTTTTTGATATATTTATATACGAAACCAAAAATTTAAACACATGTTAACACTTATTATCGTTTTAGTACTTGCTGCTGCTGTTACCTTTGTTCTAATGAGAAAAGGTAAAATTGCTGATGCAAACAACAACAACATTCCTGATGCTATCGAAAAACCAATCGAAATAGTAAAAGAAAAAGTTGCTGAAGTAAAAGCAGAAGTTAAAGAAGTAGCTGAAAAAGTAAAACAAGCTGCTCCAAAGAAAAAGCCAGTAGCAAAACAACCAGCAAAAAAGAATAAATAATATATGGAAAAGATTAGTTTAAAGCTATCTGAGTTTTATCAATTAGACGCTGAATTAAATGGCGTTGTAAACCAACAAACTGGTGAAAAATTATCTAACGGTTTGTTAAGTGAAAAAGTTAAATTAACAACTAAATATTGGTTGTCTGATTTAGCTAAAAAAGTTGTTGCTGAAAAAGAAGCAGTGGAAAAAGTTAAAAGTGAACTTATTCAAAAACACGGAAGTACTGATGAACAAGGTAATGTTAGTATTCCATTGTATGTTAATGAAGTAACTGATGAAGAAGGAAAAGTAGTTTCACGTGAAATAAATCCTAAATTTGTAGAATTCCAAAATGAATTTAATACTTTGTTAAGTGAAGAACGTGAATTAGAATACAAAGGATTTAAGCTTGAAGAATTAGAAAGTGTAGAATCAGATGATAACTACCCAGTATTTTTCAAATTAATTAAAATTGAAGAATAATGAGTGAAGTTAAAAAATTAGCAACAGAAGAGATAGACGAAATTAAACAAATCAAATCTGACTATAGTGAATTAGCTATGGCTTTAGGTGAATTAGAAATTGAAAAATCTCGTTTATTAGAAGTGCGTAAAGTATTGCAAGATCGTGAAGCTGAATTAGCTAAACAATTGCAAGATAAATACGGTCAAGGTTCAATTAATCTTGAAACCGGTGAGATAACTCAATAATATGTATTGTTAGGTGTTAGGAGTTAATATAGAAGAGCCTCGACAGCGATGTCGGGGCTTCTTCGTTTTATACGTTATTTCATATATTTATTATTAGACAAAATCTATTTAAAACATGGCGCAAGAAACATTAATTTCTCCGGGTGTTCTAACACGTGAGAATGATTTATCACAAATAACACAGTTACCTCCAACCGTTGGCTTAGCACTAGTTGGTCCAACTGTTAAAGGAAAAGCTAATATTCCTACTGTAGTTACTTCATATAGTGACTATGTTAACCGCTTTGGTGGTTCATTTATTAGTGGAGGATCTAGCTACGAATTCTTAACTTCAGTAGCTGCTTACAATTACTTCCAACAAGGAGGTGAATCTATTCTAGTAACAAGAGTAGTAAGTGGTTCACATACACCAGCATCAGCTAGTGTTTGGGTAACTGGAAGTTCAGTATCAAACAACACAGCTTCATTTACTTTAGAAACATTGAACGTTGGTGTTATGACAAATAACTCAAGTTCTATATTAAGCAACAACAGTTTATCAAGTGGTTCTACAGAAAATGTGAGATGGGAAGTTAGAAATGTAAACTCAGGAAGTGGTACATTTACTTTATTAATTCGTCGTGGTGATGATAATCCAAATACACCGGTTATCTTAGAAACATATACAAACGTATCTTTAGATCCTAACTCAATCAACTATGTTGAACAAGTGATTGGTAACCAATCTCAAACAGTTCAGTATGATGCTGATATGGGTGGATATTATATTTTAAATTCTGGTGACTATCCAAACAATAGCCGCTATGTAAGAGTTAAATCTGTAAACAAACCAACTCCAAACTACTTTAATAACGCTGGTGGTGTAGGAACTGATCCAGCTGGCACTAGCTACTCAGCTTCATTACCAGTTAATGGTAGTGGATCATTTGGTGGTTCATTTGCTGGTGGTGCAGGTAATGATATTCCATTTATTGGACCTACTTTATTTGGTAACATCGGAGCTGTAACTCAAGGTTTATATGCTAGCCAATATATTACAGCTAGTAATATTTTATCTAACAAAGATGAATATGACTATGAGTTACTAATCACTCCAGGTTTGATTCAAAATACACACACAAGTGCTGTAGCTAATTTTATTTCAAACGCTGAAGAAAGAGGTGATTTCTTTTATATCGCTGACTTAGTATCTTATAATGTTCCATTTAACACACCAATTACTGCAGCTAATTCTTTAGACACTAACTACGCTGGTGCTTATTGGCCTTGGGTTCAAGTAGTATCTCAAGAAACTGGTAAGTTAGTTTGGGTACCTGCTTCAACAATTATGGCTGGTGTTTATGCATTCAACGATAACGTAAGTGCTGAATGGTTTGCTCCTGCAGGTTTAAATCGTGGTGGATTAGGTGGTGTTATTCAAGCTGAAAAGAAATTATCTCCAACAAATCGTGATAATTTATATGCTGCTAGTGTTAACCCAATCGCTACTTTCCCTAACATAGGTGTAACAGCATTTGGTCAGAAAACATTACAACAAAAAGCTTCAGCTTTAGATCGTATTAATGTTCGTCGTTTATTAATTGCTCTTAAGAGATATATTGGTAACGTAGCTAAGACATTAGTATTTGAACAAAACACAACTGTAACAAGAAATAGATTCTTATCTCAAGTTACTCCATACTTAGAAAGTGTACAACAAAGACAAGGTCTATATGCTTTCAGAGTAGTAATGGATGACACAAATAACACTCCAGATGTAATTGATAGAAATCAGTTAGTAGGTCAAATTTATTTACAACCAACTAGAACAGCTGAATTTATCTTATTAGACTTCAACATCTTACCAACTGGTGTAGAATTCGGAAGTTAATAAAATTATAATTAAACAATGGAAAATAAAAAAATAAAAGAATTTAAGGACGACGCAGCAGCCGATACTTCGGTTGCTGGCGTTAGTTCTTCTTTAACAAAAATAGCATCAGCAGTAACTAATGTAAAAGATTACTCTAGAGTGATTGAAGCATTAATGTTGTGGTTAAAGAATAAAAAAGGTTCTCAGTTATCTGGTCTTGATAGTAATCAGAACTACAAAATGGTGATGAGTTACTTAAATAAAATGCAATCAGATGTTGAAAATGAAAAGAATTCAACTCCAACAAAAACAGGTGCATAGAAATAACAATTATTAATATTTATATTAAACAAACAATACAATGGCAGTATTAGATCCTACCGAAATAATGTTCACAGCGTTTGAACCTAAAGTTCAAAATCGCTTTTTAATGTATATCGATGGTGTACCATCATACTTAATTAAAAAAGCTTCAACACCATCATTTAACGCGGGTGAAATCGTATTAGACCACATTAACGTTTACCGTAAAGTAAAAGGTAAAGTAAGATGGAATGATATGACTTTAGAAATGTACGACCCTGTAACTCCATCAGGCGCTCAAGCAGTAATGGAATGGGCTCGTTTAGCACATGAATCAGTAACAGGTCGTGATGGTTACTCTGACTTCTATAAAAAAGACTTACGTTTAGACATTTTAGGTCCAGTAGGTGATGTAGTAGGTGAGTGGATCGTTAAAGGTGCTTATGTTAAAGAAGCTAACTTTGGCGAATATGATTGGTCAAATGAAGCTTATATCTCTATTAGCTTAACAGTAGCAATGGATTATTGTATCCTTAACTACTAATAGTAATATACAACATTTAAAGAGCCATCCATTTGGATGGCTTTTTTTATCTTCGTATATTTATATATATAAAACTAATAAAACGTTATGGAGCAAAAATTTAAGTTTCCTACTGAACAAATCGATTTACCTTCTAAAGGATTAATCTACCCAGAATCATCACCATTATCCTCAGGTGTTATTGAAATGAAGTATATGACAGCTAAAGAAGAAGATATTCTATCTAACGCTAACTTTATTCGTCAAGGTACTGTTATTGATAAATTATTACAATCAATGATTGTAACACCAGGAGTTGATTACAATGAATTATTGAATGGTGATAAAAATGCTATTTTAGTAGCAGCTCGTATTTTAGGTTATGGTAAAGATTATGAGTTTATTTACACTGATCCTAATACAGGTGTTAGTGAAAAAGCTAAATCTGATCTAACATCAATCGAAGCTAGACCAATTGATGAATCATTATTTACTAGAGGTAAAAATGAATTTGAATTTCAATTACCTTTTTCTAAAGTTACAATCACATTTAAGTTATTAACACATGGTGATGATGCTAAAATAGATAAAGAAATTAGCGGAATGAAAAAAATTAACGCTAATGGTTCTTATGATGTTACAACTCGTTTGAAACATATGATTATAGCAGTTAATGGAGATAGAGAATCAGCTACTATTAGAGAATTTGCTGATAACATGTTAGCTAGAGACGTTAAAGCATTACGTGAATATACTAGCAAAATAACTCCAGATGTTGATATGAAAGTTGATGTTGTTAAAGCTAATGGTGACGTATTGGAGGGCGTTGACTTACCAATCGGGGTTAACTTTTTTTGGCCTGACGCCGGCTTATAAAAAAATATTATTAGAAGAAATATTTTTACTTTGTTATCATGGTAATGGTGGATGGACTCATGATGAGGTTTATAATCTACCAGTAAGATATAGGCATTATTATATCCAAAAAATTTCTGAAACTGCTCAAAAGCAACAGGAAGAAATGGATAATAAATTTAAATTCAATAACGGTAAAGAACAACCCGCACAGCCTAGCAAAAAACCAACACAACCACCCCCAATACCAGATTTCGCATTTACAACAAAAGCGCCTAAAAAATAGGCGCTTTCATATTTATACGCGGCATAAACTAGTTTAAATGGCTGATCCACAAGATATACAGAATCAACAATCAATGAATGAGGAACTAAAGGTAACAAATAGTACCTTAGTTTCGATTGCTACTAACTTATCTGAACAATTAAAGTTACAGCAAAAAATTGGTAAGGAGGTTGAAAAAACTGCTCAAGAATATTACAAAGATATAGCTAGATCTCTTAAGACAGCCTCTAAAGATATCTTTACAATAGCTACAAACCAAGAAGCTATAAGTCGTGGTGCTTTAAAATCTAAAGAAGTACAAAACCAAATTGCTAAAGCATTACAGGAACAAAATAAAACTAGAACAACATTTGCTTTATTAGAACAAGAAATTGGTACATTAACTCAAGAAGAGATAAGATGGAGAGAAGATGCTTTAGAAGCTAGTGAGAAACAATTATCTATTCTTAGAGGACAACATGCTGAAGCTAAAAAAATAGAACAAACAGCTGGCGTAATAGGTGATATATTCACTGGATTAACTAAAATACCTATTGTTGGTCAATTAGTTGAGGCTGAAGAAATAGTTACAGCTATAAATGAAAAAGCAGCTCAAACAGGTAGTTCTTTTAAAGCTCTTGGAGCTGGTGTATCAACAGGTGTGACTCAAATGTTCCGTAAAGCCCTTGATTACACTGTTCTTATAGGAGCTCAGATTTTCATAATTAAAAAAGCATTTGATTTATTTAATGATTATGATCAACTACTAACAGACCAAGCTAAACAACTAGGTATAAGCAGACAGGAATCTGAAAAATTATACCAATCAGCTACATTATATTTAACCACTCAGAAAGACGCTTTCTTAAATGAAGAAAGAATATTAAAAGCTAGATTTGCTTTAAACGACGCTATGGGTACATCTATAGCTATAAGTGATAAAGAAGCAGGTGTAGCAGCTAGATTATCTGAGTTATATGGTGTAAGTGCTGAGGAAAATGCTAAAATATTCCAGTTAGGTCAAGCAACAGGTCAAACTAATAAAGAAATTCTTGACACTGTTATAAAAACCGCTGTGATTCAAAAATCTCAAGTTGGTGGTACTATATCATATCAGAATGTTTTAAAGAAAGTAAGTGGTGTTAGTGGTGATATATTAACTAGGTTTAAAGGTAATGTTACTGAACTAACTAAAGCTGTAATGCAAGCTGATAAATTAGGTTTAACATTAGAACAAGTAGATAAAGTAAGTGAATCATTACTTAACTTTGAAACATCAATTGAAAATGAACTTAAAGCTGAATTATTAACTGGAAAGGCTCTTAATTTAGAAAGAGCAAGATCAGCTGCGTTATCAGGAGATACTTCTAAATTAATGAGTGAAATAGCTACTCAAGTTGGTAATATTCATAAATTTGAAAGAATGAATACACTCCAAAGACAAGCGTATGCTGAAGCCTTTGGAATGAGTGCCTCTGAAATGGGTGATATGCTTCGTAAACAAGAACTTGAAGCTAAATTTGCAGCAGCAGGAGCTAAATCAGCTCAAGAAAAATTAGATTATGCTAAAGCCAATAACATGACTTTATCTGAGTCTGTTGAAAAGGATCTTGAACAAAGAAGTTTAGCTGACCTACAAAAAGATACATTCAAACAAATACGATCTGTATTACAACAAATAGTAGCAGGACCTGGTAGAGAATTTGGTTTAATGATAAAAGGTGCTCTTGAAAGTGTTTTATCAATAGTTAAAACATTTAGAGAAATGACTGGCGGAAAATTAGGTAGTGCTTTAGGAGCATTACTATTAGGTTTTCCAGCTATATTAGGTGTAGCTAGATTAATGGCTGGTGGATTAAGAGGAATGTTAGGTGCTCCTGGTAGTCGCATTAACCCAGGTTACCAATATGTTTTAAATCAAGGAATGGGAGGTGCTGGTATGACTCCTGGTGGAATGCTTGGTGGAAGTAAAGCAGGAACTTTTTATAAAGGAGGACAATTTCTTCCTGGTGGAGGTAGAGCCCCAGCTGGAGGAATAATGATTCCATCTACAGCAACTGGAGGAAAATTCGCTGCTGGATCAATGGGTGCTATGGGATTAGGTTTAGGATTAGGTATTGGTGGTATGGCTTTAAACTCAGCTGCTTCAAGTATGGAACCAGGAGCTGGTAAAACAACAGTTAGTGCTTTAGGTGGTGCCGCTACAGGCGCAGGTATGGGAATGATGTTTGGACCATGGGGTGCAGCTATCGGAGGTATTATTGGTGGTGTATGGGGATTAGTAGGTGAAATGAAAGCATCTAGAGAAAAAGAAGAAGCAGATAAAGCAGCTAACGCCGCAGCTAATAAGAAAACTCAAGAAATGTTAGAAGATTTAGCTGTTAGACCTCTAAATGTTTACTTAGGTCCTGAAAAAGTAAATACTGGTTTAGATCAGTATGGTACAGCTGGTAAATTTGATTAATTAACAAATATTTATATAAAACAATAAAACCATGGCATTATTTGACAAATTAAAAACAGGCTTATTAGGCTTAAAAGGACAACCAGGACCTAAGTTTGAGGATGAAGGACAACGTACTTCATCTAATATCCAAGCCTTAGCTAAAAATAATCAATTAGTATCTTCTGAAGATTTAATATCTGGAAGAATATATGGAACTGCTCAAAACAGAACTAAAGTAGCTCCATCAACATTAGATTTAAATGGAGTAACTCCTCAACAATATTCTAATTCATTAGGATCACCTAATGCTAGAGCAGCTGCTGAATTTAATTCATCTACAGGTACTGGACTTACACTTAATAAAAGATTACCGTTTAGTAGTTTAGGTTTACAAGGTAAAACTCAAGCTCCATTTGAAAGTGTAGAACAAATGACTACTTCAGATATTCAAGCTAAAGCTAAAAATAATATTTTACAATCTTCACAAGATTTGTTAACTGGAAGAAAGTATGGTAAAGGCAGATTTACAGTATTTGTTCCTGCCTCTACTTTAGATGGAAGTGGATTACCAATTAATGGTCTTTACACAAATAAAGGACCTAAAGAAGGAAGATACTAAATTAAAATAAATGCCATTTTTAGACTTAGATAAAGCGTGGTCAAACCTAGCTCCCTATTATAACTCTGTTACTAATAGTGGAGTTTTTGCTAGTACTGTCACTAATCCAAATGTGACTAACTCTCCAAAACCAAAAATACCAGCTACTAAAGATCAATTCACAACAAGAGATGAAGGATTGATTCGAGGAGGAGCTCTAAATGTTGCTTTAGCATCACGAAAAGATTTTGAAAGAATAAGTAACTTTTTATATAAATCTAATAAAGGTGGTCTTTTTATAATCAAACAAGTTGGATTACAATTATCAAATCTTCGTTTAGAAACAGAAGCGGGAGTCCAAAAGGATAGAAATGAATCAGGTAATCTTGTACTTCCTAAAAATCTAAATAATTCTCCAGTTTCTTATAATCCTTTAGTACCAACTAGAATATATAATGGGGGCGCTAACACATTAGCTCAAGTACCTGCAAACGCCTTTGGTATTCATATTCAAAGACATGGTGTGCTTCCTCTCCCAGCTGGAGCAGGATATAATTATGAAAAAATAGCTAGAGATAATAATAGATTAAGTGCTCAATCAGGAGATAATACTGTCGCTGGATCAAGAAGTTATGTTAAAAAAGATAAATTTGGTGTTTTTCCCCAAGCAACAGCTGAAACAGCTAAACCAGGTGAAATCCTTTCTTTTCCACAGCCAGGAGAATCTAAAGTAATTAATGGAGTAAAAGTTTTTAACAATAGAGGCCCAGATAATGAGAAGGGTAAACCTACACTTTTAAAATTAAATGCTGAAGGAGATGAGGTGATTATGTGGGCTAGTCCACAAGATGCTGTTAAGGAAATATTTAGTCAACAATTACAAGGAATTGTTGGTGGTACATCATTAAATGATGTAGGAGTACAAAGCAGCTCTAAATCAACAATAAAACAAGAACAAGCTTATGCTTATTTACCAAATAGACTTTTACAAAATTTAAATAAAGTAATTACATTTGATGTTACAAATAAAGGAATAGGAACTAACTCAGTAATTTTATCTAATACTTTTGGAGGACCAAAAAGTTTATATGGAATAGGATATACTGTTATAAAAACAGAATCAGATCAAAGAACAAATATTACTAATAACGCTGAAGATCCTAAAAATAAAGCTAATATACTTAATGGTTTTATTCCTTTAAGTTACAGTGATATATCTAGAATATCTTTTAGTTCTCTTGATAATAAAGAAAAAACATATATTCCTGTTAATAATTCATCTATTTCTTCAACAAGAGCTGAAACTACAAATGTTGAAATAACATATGGTGTATCTCATAATGGAAATAAAAATACAACAACAAGAAAAATTGATTCTATTAATGTTATTGATATTACAGATAGTACTGAATTTTATGATAAAAAAGATAAAAAAAGCGAAGATGTATTAACAGATTTTAAAGATAAGGTTGCGGGAATGTATGGTAAAGATATAATTAAATTTAGAATTGAATTTTTAAATAATGATAAATCAACTGATGCCGCGGGAAATGTACTTACAGATGTTTTAGCATTTAGAGCTTATATTGATGATTTTAATGACGGTATGAGTGCTAAATGGAATCCATATCGTTATATGGGACGTGGTGAAGAATTTTATGTTTATGAAGGTTTTACAAGAGATATAAGTGTAGCATTTACTATATACACTCATTCTCCTGAAGAAATGAAACCAATATATAAAAAATTAAATTATTTACTTTCATCATTTGCTCCTGATTATAATAGTGCTAATAGAATGAGAGGAAATATAGCCTACCTAACTGTAGGTGACTATTTATATAGACAACCAGGAGTATTCACTGATATTAAATTATCAGGAATGTTAGATACACATTGGGAAATTGGGCAAGATACATATATTACTAAAGGTTCTGATGGTAAGGATGTGTTAAATAATTATTTTGAATTACCTAAACATATAAAGGTAAACTTATCATTTAAACCTATCCATAATTTCTTACCAAGAAGGGTAAATAGCAAAAACATAATTCCATTTATTTCAGCATACGATAAATAATTAAATTTTGACTAAAGTCATATTTATTATCATGGATCGATATGAAGATATTCCAATAATACAAACAAAACCAACTGTTCAATACCCTAAGATAATTAGGTATAGAGAATCAGTTAGATACCCTGACATTCCTTTATCAGAGAATGATGTATATTTATATACGATAAGAGGAGATAGGTTAGATAATTTAGCAAATCAGTTTTATAAAGATCCATCATTATGGTGGATATTATCTATAGCTAACCCTGACTTACCAAATGATTCACTATATCCAACTATTGGGTATCAATTAAGAATACCAACAAATGTATATGATATATTAAACGATTACAAACGCCTAAACTCATAAATCAGTTATGTCTATTTTTAAAGGAACATTAGCCCCTGAAATAGCCGCCCAATTAAAAGCTCGTGAATCTATTGTAAACGGCTCAAGAAAAGATGAATTTTTGAGATATACAACTGGAAAAAATTCATGGGTAAGGATGGCTTCTTTTGTTAACACCAATTCATCAGATGCTTTATCTAAAAAATGGATTCTAGAAGGAGGAGTACCATTTGGTAATGAATTAAGATCAGGAGTAGCTAAAAAAGATGGTATTTATGCTAATGATTTAGCTAATAATGATAATGAACGCCCATTTGGTTATAGACCAATGCCAGGTATTACTTCTATTTCTGTATCAAATAAAGGAGCTTATGGCTCATTAAGACAAACTGTAATTAGATATCAATGTTGGGATAGACATCAATTAGACCAACTTGAAAAATTATATATGAGAGTTGGTTACACAGTTCTTGTAGAATGGGGATGGTCACAATATATAGATCATCCTGCTTCAGCTGGAGGTATAAACAAAACACCTGATCCTTTTCAAACTAGTTTAAAAAATTTCACTGATAGACCTATTGATCCTTTTGCATCATGGACTGAAGATGGTTTATATGATGCTATAGATAAAAATGTATCTAAATATAAAGGTAATTATGATGCTATGATTGGATATATTCAAAACTTTTCTTGGCAATTAATGCCAAATGGAGGTTTTGATTGTTCAACAACATTAATATCAAGAGGTGAAGTTTTAACTGAAATTAAAAGTAGTAGTAATCCATACACTATTGTTGATAGCAATATTAGCAGAACAGACTATGTTAAAAGTACTTATGATGCTACTGGTGCTCAACAAGAAAGAGCTGTATTAAGTTTATTTGAAAAAATATTCTTAAACATTAAAGCTTTTATGAACCAAGGAGAGATATTAGATGCTGGAGGAGAATTTTATATAAAATATGACGCTGCTGTAAGTGACTCTCAAAGAAAAATAAATTCAGAACAAATTCAAAATCAAGTTACCGCTTCATTTCAAAATATTGTATCGGCGATTAATGGAAATACATATAAGCTTTATAATAATTCAACTAATACTTATTATGATGGTAATTATATATCTACAATAAGTTTAAAAACTCCTTCTGGCACTTCAAATCTTGGATTTTTAAAACCAACAGATGGTAAATCAGATGGTTCAGCTATTGAATATATTACATTTGATGATTTAATAGCTATACTTAATACTTTCTTTTTACCAAAAAACGCTAAAACAGGTAGACAAATAATTAATATTGTAATACCCAGTACAACTGAATGCTTAGTCTGTGAAGATTCAGTATCTATAGATCCAACAACATGTTTACTATCTAATCCTTATGCTTCATTTATAACTGAATATACTGGACCTGCTCCATTTCCTATAGGATTTTATCCTAGATTCTATGAATTAACTCCATCATCAATTGTTCCTTCTGATCCAATGCCTTCATCTTCTTTTGATGCAAATTCAGCATATTTTTGGGGTGATAAGTTTGTTGTACCTAAAAGTAATTCTTTAAATAGTCATAAAGATCAAATTTACACAGGTGAGTTGGGTAGTCTTCTTATTAGTATTTCAAAAATTATTGAAGTTTATAGAAGAATAATGACTAGTGATGGTGTTTCTGTTATTGATTATTTACAAGCATTATTAGAAGAAATATCGTTTGCCTTAGGTGGTATTAATGACTTTAAAGTTTATACTACTAGAAATTTAATTCATATAATTGATGCTAAATACTTAGAAACATCAGCTGGAGATGGCGCTTACAATAAAAAATTTAAATTTAACCTTATAGGTCTTAAAAGTATATGTCGAGATGTTAAAATTAATTCTCGTATATTCTCAGAGCAAGCCTCTATGATAGCTATTGGAGCAGCAGCTTCAGGTGAGCAACAAAATATTGGTGATATATATTCATCCACTCAACAAGCATTTAATAAAGGATTAAGTGATAGATTAATAAATGGAGCATATATAACAAAACCACCAGCAATTACAAGAGTAGATGTTAATGGTAAACCAATTCCTAAAGATTTAGAATATTATTATGATATATATAAGAACTTTATATCTATAAGAGATTATTTGCGAAGAAAAGTTTTAGGTGTTCCTTTAGCTGGAGGTAATATTGACATTGTACGAATTCCATCTTCAGAAGAAATAGTTAATACTTCATCTTTATTAAAGAGTTTTTTATTACAACTTGATGGTAAGGATTTAGATTTTAAAGCTATTATACCTCTTGAATTAGAGATTACTTTAGATGGTATATCTGGATTTACTATAGGACAAATATTCACTGTTGATGAATCTGTATTACCAAGTGCTTATACAAATAGTAAAGTTGGTCTTATAATAACAGGAGTATCTCATATTCTTCAAAATAATGATTGGACTACTACTTTAAAAACACAAATGTGTTTACTTGAAAATGATAAAATTTCTAATAATGGAAGAATTGATTGGAAAAAGAAAATTAAAAATATTATAGTATCAATAAGTAAACAACAAAAAACTAATAGTTATTTAGCTTTAGCTATGGCTGATTATTTAACTTATTTAACTGTTGGTATATTACAAGTAGGTAGAGACGCCGGTTGTTTAGAATATGATCCTTCCGCGCCTATAATGGCTAATAAAAAATATAATAAATTAGGTATAACTGAAACTGATGATTTACCAATTGATGGTAACTTTATAACTTATAACGGAAATCTTACCGCTGCTTCTTTATATTGGGGAGAACCTGTTGGTAGTGAATCTTTTTCTAAAACAGGAACTGAAACTGGAGCTACAAGTTGTTTTGTTAAAGCATATGCTGGTGTGATTAAAAATGATCTTCCATTCTATAATAAGGCTAAAACTGGAAATAGTTATCTCGAAAAATGGTATAATATAGTTAAACCACTAGGCTTACCAGATTTCCCATCTACATTTAATGATTTAGTTAATGCTAAACTTCCTGGTGGTGGTGGGTTAATTGTAAATTTAGAAGATGATTTAATGAAATTTAATGAAGAAGTAATAGGTACTCAAGATTATTCAACTATTAATACTAGCACTATTTCTGTCAATGATATATTTTTCTATAAATCTCAATATTTAGGACTTAACCCAATTAATACATTAAAATCAGCATATAAAGTAGAACCAGGAACTGATATTGATAAAAAAGCAGGTGGTGGTAAAGTACAAGTAGAATTAGAAATTAATAAATTATTTCAATGGTATTTACTTAATGGAGTTTCTAGTTTTATATCAAATAAATGGGGAGCTAATAGTACTTATGTTAACCCAAGAGCTTACACAACATTCTATAGTTTAGAATCAGGAGCTAGTGGTAGAAAAACAAGATGGATTGATTAAAAATAAAAAATATGTATTTATCACCTTCACAAATAATTGAAACTGGCTACACACAAGGAGGACAGTATGTATTACTGTATGGAGGGGCTGACTATACTGGTTTTTATCATAAAGACAATCAAGGAAGATATTGGACAGGAGAAACACATACTTATCAGTCTGTTTTATTAAATGAGATTAATCCTGTTTTTAATGGAGTTATCGATAATAATTTTTATGCTCATAATGAGGCTTTTAATAAACCATTCACTGAAAAATTTAATACAAATTTATCTACTCCTCTTTTACAAGGAGATATTATACAACCAACACCAAGTGATTATAGTAAAGGATATTTCATTCGTTATATAGCTAAATTAAAAATCTCTGAACAGCCTTATATTATAGAATTAAATTCTAGCAATTATTTATTTTTTTCAAGAGATAGACAAGTAACAGCTTATTATGATTTCATTACATTACCATGGATGTTAATAGGTCCAAGCCATGATGTTTATAATGATAATGTAAGAGTATCATCAGGCGTTAGTGATACTAATTTAAGATCTATACAACAAGCAGCTTTAAAAATTCCTGAGTTATTTTTATATTTAACTGATTTAACTCAATTTGCTCGTATAACACTATCAAGTAATAAAGTTGAAAATTATAGTTCATATAATGAAACAGCTTTGTCTGATACTGATCTTTATCTTGGTGTTTATGAGCGAGTAGTTGATAAAGCTCCTCCATCACCAGTATTATTGCCTTCAATTAGCCCAACACCATCAATTAGTTTAACTCCTTCAATTAGTTTAACCCCGTCAATTAGTGTAAGTGAAACACCTAGTATTACACCTTCAATAAGTGTAAGTGCTACTCCAAGTATTTCAATCACACCTAGTATTAGTGTGACACCTAGTGTTTCTATAAGCAACACCCCTAGTATTAGTATTTCAGCCTCACCTAGTGTGACTCCAAGTATTGGTACAAGTGTAACACCTAGTGTTTCTATAAGTGTCACCCCAAGTGAGACACCAAGCATAAGTACAACACCTAGTATTTCAATTACACCAAGTATTTCAATCACCCCTAGTATTAGTATAAGTGCTACACCTAGTATAACACCTAGTGTTAGTATTTCTAATACACCTTCAATTAGTATAAGTGCTACACCAAGTGTAAGTACTACACCTAGTATTTCTATAAGTAATACTCCTTCAATAACACCAACTCCAAGTGTCACACCAACCCCTTCACCAATACCAGCAACAATTAACTGGTCATTAAGTGAATATAGTGATCCATCAACATTTATTGACGCTAACTTTGAAGTTACTAGAGTTAGTGATGGAGCTGTTTATATAGACCAATTAACAGGAGGTAGTGGAACATTTACAGTACCAGCAGGAACAACATTAAGATTACGTGTATATTCATTTACTGATAATCCACCTTCATATTGGCATACTTGGATATCAGCAACTATGAGAGGTTACATAACTTATAACACAGGAATAATTGTTGATGGAAGTACAACATTGTATCCAAATAGTGGTTTAGTAGAATTTAACGCATCACCTAATTTTACTGTAGTAGCAGGAGGAACTTATGATATTAATGTATCTACATACTCACCAGTACCACCTTCTCCAACACCAACACCATCACCAAGTGTAACACCTACACCAACACCAAGTGTAACACCATCACCTTCATTAGCACCATCTACATTCACAATTACTTGGTCAAATAATTTCATCACTACAGGAACAAATAATTTAAAAGTATACAAGAATAGTAGTATAATTGTTGATCAATATGGAATGGGTGGTGGTTCATTTACAGTTACAAGTAGCGATGTAATTGCTTACGAACTATATTCCACATCACCTGATTTCACTGAGGTTCAAATAATTGATAGTGTTCATGGTGGTAATTATAATTGTGGATTTAATAGCTCAAGTATTCTGACTTCAAGTGTTTCTTATACTAGTAATGCCACAATAGATGGTATTACAACAAATTACATAGATGCTTGTCCATAATAAAAATAAAAAACATATAGAAAAATAGTTTGGGCACCTAAGTTTTATACTATATATTTAACCTAATAATAAAGGTTATGTTTTATATAGTAGAGACAAAAGAACAACTAGATTATCTAGGCAAACCAGAACATGATAAATGTTTTGTTAATATCATTACTACAAATGATAATCGTCATCCATCTCTAACAAAACCATGTTTAGTATATTATAACGATGGAGAAAAAGGTTATATTTTACCTATTGACCATAGTGAAGCATTTAAATTAGATTGGGAAACAGTTAAGGAATTTATATCTAGTATTAACACAGTTTATGTTTTGGATAAGAAATTCCATTTATATTTTCTACCAGGACATAATTTAATTGATTTAAATTTTCATAGTAATATAGACGAATCACAATTTGATACTAAAGTCCACATTGATTTTAATCGTGAAAAATATTACTTACAAGAATTAAGTACACTTATACCCATACCTAAACATTATGAAAAATGGGAAAAAATTTATTGGAATGTAAAAGAAAGAGGACTAATTTCTAAATTCGCAGTATCTAGTGTATTCCTAAATTATAATTTTACCAATGTATTCCATCAAATTGAGAAAAATGGTATAGGTATTGATCCACGTAAGTTTAATAAACATTTTGAAACTACTTGGAAAGATAATTCGATTTACGGGAATACAGTTTTTACTCAATATAATCTATATAATTTAACTCATCGTCCGTCAAACGCCTTTAATGGCGTTAATTTCGCCGCGCTTCCTAAGGACGGCGCGCGCGAATCATTCGAACCAAATAATTATATGTTTGTTGAGTTTGATTACAGTGCATACCATCCACGTATAATTGCTAAAGCAATAGGATATGAATTTGAAGGTGAACCATATGATGAAGTGCCTAAAGAAATAATGTTTCAAAATTTATATGGTGGTATTAGAGACGAATACGCATGGTTCCCATTTTTTGCTAAATTAACTGAATGGTTAGATAATCAATGGGAAGAATTTAAAAATACAAATAGATTAAAATTACCATGGGGAACCAACATATATAAAGTTAGAATAGAAAACCCAAATAAAAATAAAATATTAAGTTATCTTATCCAGGCATATGAAACATACTATAATACATTAACATTAGAACGTGTATTAAAATTGTTAGACGGTAAGAAAACTAAAATAGTATTATACACATACGATTCAATTCTATTGGACGTGGCTAAGGAAGACGTTAAAACATTATTACCTAAAATTAAACAAGAATTAGAAGCCGATGGATTCCCAACTCGCATGAGTGTTGGCGAGAATTATAGCGCTTTAATAAAAAAATAACATATTTATGGAATATAATATAACCATACAAGAGTTGGCAAATAAGTTATTCGCAACCTTCTCAAAGAAGGAAGACATATCAGAAACATTAGAGACCATACAGGGTCGATACAATATCCTATTCAATAAGATTTTTATCTTAGAATCTAAGGATAGTGATGAACTTATCTGCACATACAACATTGATCCAGGTAATTTAAGTACTACATCAGTATTACCTAATACTATCTTATTACATCGTAAGAAAGAGTCAAACACATTATATACGATTAATGCTTTAAATACTTTAGTAAAGACATTAAATAATGGTGTGGCCGATCCTAATTTTAAAGTAGAATGGAATGATTACAAAAATACCATTTTATTAACAAACGGCCCTGACTTAAGAAAACTAGAAACAACTATTCATAAGATAGTTAATCTCTAAGTTTGGCCTCCGGCATCTCAGATGCTATATTTACCGTATATTTAAAAAACAATAATTAGTTATGGATTTAAACGCTATCAAACAACGTATGCAATCGTTGCAAAACAAAGGTAAGGGCGGTGCTAAAAATGACGACCGCGCTAAAAATTTCTGGATACCACCAGTAGGCAAATCAGTAATTCGTATTGTTCCGTCTAAGTTCAACAAATCAAATCCATTCAAAGAAGTAATGTTCCATTATGGTATTGGAAACAAAACCATGTTGTCATTGACTAACTTTGGTGAAAAAGATCCAATTGTTGAATTTGCACAACAACTACGTAAAACTAGTGACAAGGAAAATTGGTCATTAGCTAAAAAGATTGAACCTAAAATGAGAGTATTTGTTCCTGTAATTGTTAAAGGCGAAGAAGACAAAGGTGTTCGCATGTGGCAATTTGGTAAGGAAATGTATCTTGAATTATTAGGTATCGCTGAAGATGATGATATCGGAGATTACACAGACATTATGGATGGTAGAGACTTAACAGTCGATACAGTTGGACCTGAAGTTACAGGTACTAAATTCAACAAATCATCTATTCGTATTAAACCAAAAACATCAGCATTATCAGAAGATAATGAATTGATTAAAAAATGGATTTCAGAACAACCAGACGTACTTTCATTATATAAGAAGTATGAGTTTGATGAAATGAAAACCATGTTAATGGAATGGTTAGAACCAAGTGAAGACAGTGGTGAAGAAACAACTGAAGAAGTTGCTGAAACACCAGTAGTAGAAGCACCTAAAGCTAACTATACTCTTAACACTAAGAAAAAAGGGTTTGATGAAGATGAATTTGATGAATTATTCCAAAAATAACTAAACAATGGCTAAAACAACAAAAAGCGTAAACGCTAGTGTTTCTCAAGCTATTAAAGGTACATTTGATCTTGATAAGTTTAAGAAAACTAAAAAACTAGATCAATCATCAAATTTTAAAGCGCAGAAGTGGATTCCATTTTCACCTGCAGTACAAGATGCACTTTCAATTCCTGGTATACCAATGGGTCATATCACGATTGCTAGAGGTGGATCGGATACAGGAAAAACAACTTTAATGATTGAAGCAGCAGTAGCTGCTCAAAAAATGGGAGTGTTACCTGTATTCATTATTACTGAGATGAAATGGGATTTCGCTCACGCTCAAAAAATGGGATTCAGTTGTGAAGCTGTTCCTGATGAGGCAACAGGAGAAGTACTAAATTATAGTGGTTTCTTCTTATACGTTGACAGATCAACTTTAAACTCAATTGAAGATGTAGCTGCTTTTATAGCTGACATTTTAGATGAACAAAAGAAAGGTAACTTACCTCATGATTTATTATTCTTATGGGATTCAGTAGGTTCTATACCATGTGATATGAGTATTGAACAAGGAAAAAACAATCCTATGTGGAATGCAGGTGCTATGTCGACACAATTTGGTAACTTCATTAATCAGAAGTTTCCAATGTCACGTAAAGAAAGCTACCAATTTACAAATACATTTTTTGTAATTAATAAGGTAGGAGTTCAACCAGCACTTACACCTATGAGTCAACCAAGAATGACTAATAAAGGCGGTAATACAATGTATTGGGACGCTTCATTAGTAATTACATTTGGTAATGTTACAAATAGTGGTACATCTAAAATACATGCTCAAAATAAGGGTAAGAAAGTAGAGTTCGCTAAACGTACTAAAGTATCGATTGACAAGATTCACGCTGATTGTGGTATTGCTACAACATCAACAGTAATTGTTACACCACATGGATTTATTCCAGACACTAAGGATGATGAGAAAGCTTATAAAGCAGCTCACGCGCATGAGTGGTTTGGTGAAAATGTAAAAATTGAAGAAATTCAAATTACAGAAGACAATAGTGAATGGGAAGAAAGTAGTAAAATATCACCAATGATTGAAATCGATAATGACGATGAACAAGACGCTTAAGCAAATACTTGACGGTATACAAAACTCACAAGATGATCCATTGCATTTAAATAGTAGAGTACTACTAGTAGATTCGATGAATACATTTCTAAGAAGCTTTGCCATGATCAATCATATGAATCCAGGAGGAGCCCACATTGGTGGGCTCACTGGTTTCTTAAAGTCGATCGGGTTTGCCATTAGACATATTAAACCAACTAGAGTAATTCTAGTATTTGATGGTACAGGCAGTACAACGAATAAAAAGAATTTATTTGCCGATTACAAAGGCAATAGAAAACTACAACGTATAACTAATTGGGATGGCTTTGACAATAAAGAAGAAGAAGCAGCATCAATAGAAAATCAAATACTACGTTTAGTTAATTATTTACAATTTTTACCTGTTGATTTACTTGCTATTGATAAAGTAGAAGCGGATGACGTTATAGCTTATATAACTAATAAGGCTAAGGATGAAGTATACATTATGTCAGCTGACCAAGATTTTTTACAGTTGGTAAATGACAAAGTTACAGTATACTCACCTATTAAAAAGAAATTTTATACACCTAAATTAGTTAAAGAAGATTATAATTTATACCCTCAAAACTATATCAATCAAAAGATATTAATGGGAGACAGTTCAGATAATATACCTGGAGTAAAAGGATTAGGACCTAAAAAACTATTCAAATTATTTCCAGAATTAGAATCAACTAATATTGTTACATTTAAAAGCATATTAGAAAAATCTAAACAATTAGTTGACAAACATGGTTTGTATGGAGATATTTGTAATTTCTCAAAACAACTCTTACTGAACCAACAATTAATGGATTTAACAGAAGTAGATATACCTGAGAATGGTATTGAAGAGATAGAAGAGGTTTTAACTAGTGAACCTACAAAACTAGAAAAATTGGCATTTTTGAAATTATATAATGAAGATAAGTTAGGTAACTCAATTCCTAATACAGAGATTTGGCTAACCGAAATATTTTCATATCTTCAAGCATATAAAATAAAATAAAAGTTATGGTTGCATTTAGCAAATTAAATCAATACGGTTTGAATTTTCAAACCAAGGTAATTAGTTCGCTTCTAAAAAATAAAAAATTTCTACTTAACATTAGAGATGTTGCTACACCAGAGTATTTTGATAATCAAGCTCATCAATGGTTAGTAGAAACTATTATCAAGTATTTTGATAAATGGCATTCAACTCCTACATTAGATACTTTACATATTGAAGTAAAGAAAATTGATAATGATGTTTTAAAAACATCTGTAGTTGAACAATTAAAAGAAGCATATAAAGCTTCAAATGAAGATCAAGACTATGTAGAACAAGAATTTAGTAATTTTTGTAAAAACCAACAATTAAAGAAAGCACTACTAACATCAGTAGATTTACTGCAATCAGGAATGTATGATGATATTAGGTCACTTGTCGACTCAGCTTTAAAAGCAGGTATGGATAAGAACTTAGGTCATGAGTATGAAAAGGATGTTGAAGATAGATATCGTGCGGAATATAGAAATCCAGTTGCTACACCTTGGTCTGTAGTAAATGAATTATTACAAGGTGGATTAGGTGGAGGTGATTTTGGATTAATATTTGGAGGTCCAGGTGGAGGTAAGAGTTGGTCATTAATTGCATTAGGTGCAGCTGCTGTTAAAGCAGGATTTAATGTTAATCACTATACATTAGAATTAAGTGAAGCATATGTAGGTAAAAGATATGATGCTTGTTTTACTAATATATCAGTAGCCCAAATACAAGAACATAGAACAGACGTTGAAAAAGCGGTTTCTACATTACCTGGTAGATTAGTAATTAAAGAATATCCGACGGGTAAAGCGACTATAAGCACTATTGAGTCACACATACAAAAATGTAGAGATTTAGACCAAGCACCTGACTTAGTTCTTATTGATTACGTAGATTTATTACGTGCTAATAGAATAAGTAAAGAACGTAAGGAAGAAATCGATGATGTGTATGTAGCTACTAAAGGCTTAGCACGTGAAATGAATGTACCAATTTGGAGCGTATCTCAGGTAAATAGAGCAGGTGCTAATGATAACATTATCGAAGGTGATAAAGCCGCTGGTTCATATAATAAAATGATGATTACTGACTTTGCAATGTCATTATCACGTCGACGTCAAGATAAAGCAGGTGGGACAGGTAGATTCCATATTATGAAAAACAGATATGGTATGGATGGTATAACGTATGCGGCTGTCATAGACACATCTACGGGTCATATACAGATTGATAATAATGAGTTAGATGAAGAAACACTTGAAAGTGAAAAACCAAAGAAATTAAATGAAAATTTTGATACCTTTGATCGTGACACTTTAAAGAGAAAATTTTTCGAACTTAATAATAATAGTGGGTCTTAAACATATTTATCGTTATATGAGTAAAGTAGTATTAGTATCGTGTTCTTCGGGTAAAGAAGCTAAACCAATGCCCGCAGAAAAATTATATAATTCTGATTTGTTTAAGAAACAAATGGAGTATGCTAAAAAATTAGCTAGCTCTAATAATATATATATCATATCTGCTAAGCATCACTTAGTACCATTGGACAAAACAATACCTCCTTATAATTTAACATTAAAGGACATGCCAGCACCTGCTCGTGAGAAATGGGCTGAAGTTGTTTTAAAACAATTACAACAAAAAGGTTATAATCTTGATAGAGATACTTTTGTAATTTTAGCAGGAAATGCTTATCGTCAATATTTAGAACCCCACATGAAAAATGTTGAGGTACCTTTTGAAGGTCTACGTATAGGACAACAAAAGAAAGCATTGTTACAGAAGCTTAAAGAAGCTATCATTAAGTTAACAACAAAAATAATTAAGGAAGTAAAAAAACTTTATAAAAATGGAGTTCTCTAAAAAACAAGTTGAAGAATTGATGACTCAATATCTTCAAGACAATGATGACTATGGTAATGAAAATGAAAGTGGAATAATCACTGAAATTTTCAATAAGTATAAGAATTTACTTACAGAGAACACTAGTGAAAATGTTTCGACTTCACTTCTTCAAGAACACGCTAATGGATTAGAAGGTATTCCAAAAGATATATTTGAAGATTTTATATTATACCTTCAAATGACTAAATTAGATAGTCGCATACTTTAAAATTTATTAAAAAAAACAAAGAAGCTGCAATAGCGGCATGACATCGTACACTTAACTTTTAAATATATAAATCAAAATGGACGTAACACAAGGAATTCTATCTGAAATTACCACATACATGAAGTATGCTAAATTCAGACCAGAATTAAACAGAAGAGAAACATGGGAAGAATTAGTAACAAGAAACAAGGAAATGCATCAAGACAAATTTCCTCAGCTAAAAAATGAAATTGAAGAAGCTTATAAATTAGTATATGATAAAAAAGTTTTACCGTCTATGCGTTCGTTACAGTTCGCAGGTAAGCCCATTGAGCTTAATAATGCTCGTATATTTAACTGTTCTTTTTTGCCTCTTGATGATTGGCGTTCTTTCAGCGAAATAATGTTTTTGTTATTGAGTGGATGTGGAGTAGGATACTCTGTACAAACTCATCACATTGAACAATTACCTGAAATTAAAGTACCTATTAAATCAAAACGTTACTTAATTGGTGATAGTATTGAAGGATGGGCTGATGCTGTTCGTATGTTATGTAAAGCATATTTTACAGGCGCTCCATTACCATTATTTGACTTTAGAGATATTAGACCAAAAGGAGCTCAATTAATCACTGTAGGTGGTAAAGCACCTGGTCCTGAACCATTAAAAGAATGTTTATTTAACTTACAAAAAGTATTTGAACGTAAACAAAATGGTGATAGAATTACATCAGTTGAGGCTCATGATATGGCTTGTCATATTGCAGATGCGGTATTGAGTGGTGGTATTAGAAGAGCAGCATTAATTTCATTATTCAACTTGGATGATGAAGATATGTTAACATGTAAATTTGGAAATTGGTGGGAACAAAACCCACAACGTGGAAGAGCAAATAACTCAGCAGTAGTAATGCGTCATAAAATTGATGAAGAGGAATTTTTTAAATTATGGAAGAAAATTGAATTAAGCAATTCAGGTGAACCAGGAATTTATTTCTCAAACGATAAAGATTGGGGTACTAATCCATGTTGTGAAATTGCTTTACGTTCTTATCAGTTCTGTAACTTATGTGAAGTAAATGTTTCAAATGTTGAATCACAAGAAGATTTAAACGAAAGAGTTAGAGTAGGAGCATTTATCGGAACATTACAAGCAGCATATACTGATTTCCATTACTTAAGAGATGTATGGCGTAAAACAACTGAAAAAGATGCTTTATTAGGTGTTGGTATGACAGGTATTGGATCAGGAGCTATATTAGCTTATGATTTAAAGAAAGCAGCTGACTTAGCCAAAACAGAAAATGCTCGTGTAGCTGAATTAATTGGTATTAATAAAGCAGCTCGTGTAACAACAGTTAAACCATCAGGTACTTCATCATTAGTATTAGGTACATCAAGTGGTATTCACGCTTGGCACAATGATTTTTACATCAGAAGAATTAGAGTAGGTAAAAATGAAGCAATTTACAATTACTTAGCTACTAACCATCCAGAATTAGTTGAAGATGATTTCTTCAAACCAACAATTCAAGCTGTAATTTCAGTACCTCAGAAAGCACCAGCTGGTTCTATTTTAAGAACAGAGAATGTAATTGATATGCTTGAACGTACTAAGAAATTTAACGTACAATGGGTTAAAAAAGGACATAGAAAAGGTGCTAACACAAACAACGTATCTGCAACTGTATCAATTCAAGAAAATGAATGGGAACAAGTAGGTAATTGGATGTGGGAAAATAAAGACACATTCAACGGTCTATCAGTATTACCTTATTTTGGAGGCACTTATACTCAAGCACCATTTGAAGATATTACTGAAGAACAATTTAATGAAATGGTTAAACATTTACATGATATTGATTTAAGTAAAATTGTTGAGTTTAGTGATGACACAGCATTAATGGACCAAGCCGCCTGTTCTGGGGGCGCGTGTGAGATAGTTTAACATGAACAATAAAAAGGATTTCATACAAGGAATACATTACTACTTAGAGAAGGATAGGGTCATATTCACGGCCCTATTCCATTCTCAAAGAGGACAATGTTGTGGAAATGGATGTAGACATTGTCCATATGAACCTAGACATAAAAAAGGAACTATTTTTATAAATAAAAAGATTTTGACCAAGGAAGAATAAGTATATTTAATTATTAATAAAAGTTATGATAATCCATCCCAAGGAAACAATTAATAAAGAAATAAACAGACTACAACCACTCAAATATAACCAGTTTTACTGGTGGCGAAAATTCAAAGAGAAATCTCCATTGTCAAATAAGGACGCTGTACACGCCCGAATTGATAATGGGGATTTCAATTTTTCGTCTTATTATTGGCAAGCGCAATACGCATTGCTTGAAATGGAAGAAAAAACAGGACACATTAAAGATCCAAGTATTAGACATGAGTCTCAAACTTTATTTAGAGAACGTTATAGACGATTAATGAATGACTTTGAAAAAGATGAACCACAACGTTTAGACGATTATAAAAAAGCTATGACTAGTTTATTTGAAATAGAAAAACAGGAATTGGAAAACAAAATGGAAACTTTTGATGGAACCCTAAAAGAATTATATATATTAATTAAAACAAATTATAACTTTAGAACAATACAAAAACGTAAAGGTAGACCTAAAAAAATATAATATGAGTAAATTTCAATCAACAAAATTATTTGATGGATATAGTTGTGTATTCCGTCAATGGAAAGCAGAAGGAACACACTGTAGATTTCTTCATGGATATGGAGTATCATTTAGAGTATGGTTTGAAGGTGATTTAGACGAGCGCAATTGGGTTTGGGATTTTGGAGGTATGAAACGTGCTAAAGGAACTATAGACGAAATGAACCCTAAAGAATGGATGGACTATATGTTTGATCATACTTTAGTAGTAGCTGAAGATGATCCATATGTTGAAGGATTTAAAGCAATGGGAGTACATGGACTAGCTCAAGTTAGAATACTACCAGCTGTTGGAGCTGAACAATTTGCAAAGTATATTTTTGAAAAATTAAATGTATTTGTTCAAGAAGAAACTAATAATAGAGTTAAAGTTGTAAGAGTAGAATTTATGGAGCATAATAAAAATACTGCTATATATGAGTAAAAAACTTGAGAAAAATTTTGAAAAAGCACGTCGTAAGATACTTCGTGAAGAATATGAAGAAAAAAATCCTCGTATTCCAACTGAAGATGAGTTATTAGAAAATAATAGTTTTTGGGATATAGATTATCTTGAAAAAGCAAATAAAAAAACTAACGAAGGTATTAAATATTGGGAAGAAAGATATGCTAATGCCTCTGGTAATATGGGTAAATGGTATTGCCAAATACGAATTGATTTATTAAAGAAAAAATTAAAACACTATAAAAATAAATAACCTATGAAAATCTACACTGAAGAACAAGTAAATAAAATTGCAACTCAATCAATGAGTTTTGAAAGTTATGATAACTCCATTACACCAATTGAGATACTTGATAATGAAAACATATACACAGAACAACAAATAAAAGAAACATTAAAAAGAATGGGACTTGATTTGTTAGTAAATGAATTTTTGAAAAAAGCTGAGCCAATAGAATTTAAATATTAACTTAATAGAATGAAAATTTCACATGAAGTGCCTTTATGTTTTTTAAAGGAAAGTTTAAAATGGAATGACTACCAATATGTTCTTCCACATCTAATAGACCAATACCCTCAGTACAAAACCCATATGTTAGAATATAGGGAAAAACCAGGTTCATTCATAATCTGCGATAATGGACTATTTGAAGGAGTAACCCATACAACAGAAGATTTAATTGAAAAAATTAATTTAGTTCGTCCTAGTATATTCATTGTTCCTGATGAATGGAATGATGCAAATGCTACTTTACGTAATGCTAAAAGTTGGATGATTAATTATAAACAAGGATTACCTGAAGGTGTTGAGTTAATGGCTGTATGTCAAGGAAAAGATTTACTTGAATTAATGACTACATATCAAACATTATTAGACCTAGGTTATAATCATATTGCTTTTAATCATTCAAGTTGTGCCTACCAAGAAATGTATCCAACATTTGCAGGTACAGAACCTTTAAAAGCATCAATGTATGGCAGAATGGAATTTATTAGACGATTAGTAGAAAAAGATATTATTAGAAAAACAGTATATCACCATTTATTAGGTTGTTCATTGCCACAAGAATTTATGGCTTATAAAGATTGGAATTTTATTAAATCAGTAGATACATCAAATCCAATTTTAGTAGGTGCTGAAGGAGAAAGATATAGTGATAATGGTATAACTTGGAAACCTAAAAATAAATTAGAACACTATTTTGAAATGGACTTGTCTGAGCGATTAGATGATATTATCTTCAACGTAGATAAATTTAAACAATATATAAAATGAAAAAACAAGCAGTATTAAGTCTATCCGGAGGAATGGATAGCAGTTCATTATTGCTTCATCTACTCGCCAATGGCTATGAAGTAACAGCATTAGGTTTTGACTATGGACAAAAGCACAAAATAGAATTAAATTGTGCTACACAATTAGTTAAGTACCTAAAAGACAATAACCAACCAGTAACACATCAAATTATTAAATTAGATGGTTTATCAACATTGTTAAACTCATCATTAGTAGAAGGCGGACAAGATGTTCCTGAAGGACATTACGAACAAGAGAACATGAAAGAAACAGTTGTTCCTAATCGTAATAAGATTTTTAGTTCATTGATTCAAGCAGTTGCTTTATCAGTTGCTACTAAAGATGAAAGACAAGAAGTAGCTATCGCGTTAGGTATTCATGCTGGTGATCACGCTGTTTATCCTGACTGTAGACAAGAATTTAGAGATGCTGATATGGAAGCATTTAAAATTGGTAACTGGGATTCTGAATTAGTAAATTTCTACACTCCATATTTGGATGTGAATAAATTTGAAATCTTAGAAGACGGTTTAAGATCATGTAATATTTTAAATTTAGAATTTAATGAAGTTTATAGACGTACTAATACATCATATAAGCCAATTAAATTAACTGAAGATATTTGGCTATCAGATTATAAATCAGCTGCATCAGTAGAACGTGTAGAAGCGTTTATTAAATTAGGTCGCCCTGATCCTGTACAGTATGGTGAATTATTACCTGATGGAGGAGTTAGAACAGTTAAATGGGATGAAGTAAAAGAGTCAGTACAAAAAGTACTTGATGGTTATAAAAAAGACTAATAAATGATTCACTTTATAGAACATGCCTTAGGATTATGTGCTGATTCAAAAACACATTTAAATTTAATGGGGTTCCTTTTGGAACCCCTAAATTTTGATACTATTATTAATTATATAAAAACATGGAGGAAACTATGAAATGTTTAAAAGACACAAAAACAGGCACTATTATAAGAGTTAGTGACCTAGAAGCTTTTCAAAAAGCAGGTAACAGATTTCAGTATGTATCTAAATCTGAATATAAAGCCCAATTCAAAAAAGTAGAAACACCTAAAACAGATAGCAATGAGCAAGATAGATCCAAATAAACTACTTATTAGTAGTGATTTTTATACAGTACAAGGTGAAGGTATCTCATCAGGTATCCCATCATACTTTGTTCGTTTAGGTATTTGTAATCTAACTTGTGGTATGAGTAGAGCATTTACTAACCAGTTGATGAAAGATCAAAATCTAGAAGACGGAGAAATATTTGAAGGTGATTTACATAAAGAAGGTAAAGCAACTTGGACTTGTGACTCTACATCTCAGTGGTTATGGAGAGGTGAAGATAAAGAGTTTGATTATTTAATTAATCGTTGGAAAGAGGAAGGCGTTTATGATGATATTTTAGATGGTACTGTACATGTTATTTGGACAGGTGGAGAACCAACAATTAAAGGACATCAAGAAGCAATTGTTAACTTTACTAACTATTGGTTAGCTAAACATATTGATCAAACAACAACACCATTCTATGAAATTGAAACTAATGGTACTATAGTGATTGAAGATAAATTATTTAACTTCTTAGATCAAATCAATTGCTCACCTAAGTTATCAAATTCAGGTATGACTGAGAAACAACGTATTGTACCTGCTGCTATTGAGCGTATTAAACAACATAGGAACTACCAATTTAAATTTGTTATATCAACTGAAGATGATGTTAAGGAATTATTCCGTGACTTTGTTGAGCCGTTTAATATACCACTTAAAAATGTTGTTTGCATGCCAGGATTAGACGACGCTGCTAATTTTGAAGAGCGTACTCAATTCTGTCTTGAAATGGCTAAAAAGTACAGATTTAGAGGTTTAACACGTTTGCATATTGCAGCTTGGAATAAAACATTAAACGTATAATATGGAAACATTAATTATATGGGGTTATGTTGTTATAGCTATACTATCAGTATTTGGAGCTATAAGCATGATTAGACAAATAAATAAATTGAAATGAATATAACATTAACTCCAGAACACCTATTAATAGGAGCTTTATTTATTTTGATGGGTTTACAAATACGTCAACACATTCAATTAGAAAAAGCTAAAAGAGAAATAGACAAACTATGGGATCAAATATCAACATTTAACACTATGGTAGCTATAAAACTTTTGGAGACTCAAAAAAATATAGATAAATTAAACGAAAATAAAAAAGATTAATTATGGATTTATTAAAAAAATCAAATGGTAATCTAGCTCGTACACCTAAAGAGGTAGAAAAAATGATAGACAAAGCTGCTAAAGCGTATGGTGATTTTCTTAACGCGGTAGGTTTTGATTATATGGCTGATAGACAAACTGAAGATACACCTCGTCGTGTAGCTAAAGCATGGTTAAAAGATTTAATTGTAGGTAGTATTACAGATGAACCTAACATTACAGTATTCCCTAATGACGATGGTTATAATGGACTAGTAATTCAATCAGGTATTCCTATTGTTAGTATGTGTGCTCACCACAATTTAGCATTTACTGGATTTGCTACATTAGCTTATGTACCAGGTGAAAATGTAATTGGTTTGAGTAAATTAAATAGAATTGTAGAATGGTTTAGTCGTAGACCACAAATGCAAGAATCATTAACACAACAAATTCATGATTACTTATCTACTAAAATGGATTGTCCATCTGTAGCAGTTAGTATTGCTTGTAAACACACTTGTTGTTCACATAGAGGTATTAAACATCCATCTACAATGACTACAAATAAATTTAGTGGTGTGTTTATGGAAAAAGATAATTTAATTAGAGAAGAGTTTTTACATGCTATTGAAGTTAATGGAACTAAATTTTAATTATGCAACAAAAAGAATCAAAAACAAACTGGCATTTTTATATTAGTCTAGTTAAATCAGGATTTAGATTTGGAGCAGGATTTGCTCTTATATTTGGTAAATTACCTATAGCAGGTGTTTTATTAATTATAGCTGAATTATTAGGAATTGCTGAAGAATTATAAAATAAAAATATGTTAAACGCAAAACAAATATTAGACGAAGGTCTATTACTATTAGAAAATGCTAAAGGCAAACCAGCACAAGTTGGTTATGATATTACCTTAAAAGCAGTAAATAAAATTGGTAACCGAATTGGTTATAATACATTTGGTGATGGTCGAATTGGTAAGGTGTTAAAAGATAAAACTGAATTGACTACTTATACTTTTGAAAATACTATTATGTTAGATGGAGTTGAAGGATGGTTACTACATGAAGGTGTTTATGATATTACTTTTAACGAAGGTTGTAAAATACCTGAAAATAGAGTAGCATTTATTAAACAAAGATCATCACTATATAGAAATGGAGCAATAATTAACTCACCTGTATTCGATCCAGGATTTGAAACAACTAATATGGGCACATTATTGTATGTACATGAACCATTATTTATTGAAAAAGATGCTAGAGTAGCGCAAATTTATTTCCACGAATGTAATGGCGCTGAACTTTATAATGGACAATGGCAAAATGATAAGCAAAGAAGTTCATTGTAATTTGTAAGATATAGTAATAATGTAGTGCTCCTAAAATAGGAGCACTCATTTTTCATATTTATATGTATGTCATTTCAATTAAAAAATATAAACGGAAACGGTGGCTTTATATTAGAGAACAACACTAATAGTGGCAGTTTTATACTTAAAATATCATCTGGAACACCTCCACCACCTCCTTCTGTAACACCCTCAACATCAGTTCAGTTATCAGTATCAGTAACTCCTTCAATAACATCAACTCCAAGTGTTAGTCCATCTATCACTCCAACTGTTACTCCATCATTATCATTTGGAGCTAGTGTATCACCAACAATTTCAGTGACTCCTAGTATTACAAATAGTGTGACACCGTCTATAACAAATAGTGTTACACCTTCAATAAGTGTTACACCAAGCATTACCCCATCTACTAGTACACCACCACCAAGTGTAACTCCAAGTGTAACACCATCTACATCAGTAGTAGTTTATTATTACTATGCAGTTAGACAAAACCAATGTAATTTACCAGGTGCTTGTACATTTATAGCTGATAAAGTAGCTAGATCAAGTACTCCTTTATCAACAATTGATGGTGTTTATTATAAAGTAGGTTCATTCACTTACCAAATACAAACAGAAATTGATCCACCACCAACATCATTTGATGTTAGTTTAGATGGTGCTCTATCAGATGCTAACTGTATAACTGCTTGTGGCTTATAATAAATTTTTGGTTACTTACTTAATTTTGTATATATTTATATAATGTAAAATGTTATATTATGGAAGGATTTGATCCAAAACAAGAATCTCAAGGTGTTGGTGATACAATAGCTAAAATCACTAACTTTTTCGGCATTGATAAAGTAGCCGATGCTGTAGCTAAATTAGCTGGAGCGCCAGGATGCGGATGTAATGAGCGTAGACAACTCCTAAATGAGTTATTTCCATATGAAGGTAAAGTACGCAAATTTAAAGTTTTGAAACAATTTGTTTGGCAAGACACTACATACTTTGAAGGACAAGAAGTAGAAGTGAACTCACAACATCCATTATATAATGGTGTTATAGCCTTAGCCAAAGATGAAGTAATTATAGAATTATGAAATTAGATAAATTTTTTCAACTTAAAAATGATTTAGAAACGTTTAGCTTTGAGAAAAATTTCAATTCACTAAGTAAGACATTATATTATTTTTCATTTTTAGGTAACATATTCTTGATTTTATTTAGTTATTTCTTTATTAAGAATGTAACAGATAGTATCCCTCATTTATTCCCAGGACAAAATTTATTTTTTTCTATATTCATTATCTTGTTTATGACTGGATATGAATTATTTAAAAGATTTTCTTTTGAACAACTAGCATTATCTATTCTTAGAAATAGATTAGTAAATTTTAATAATGTTATAGGATTTTTAGTATGTGGTGTTTTAGTAGCTGGATCATTTTATCTATCGTTAAATGGTGCTCATAGATTAATTGACACTTCAGAAACTATATCTGTTAAGGCTGATTCTGCATTATCTAATAAAACAGATTCAATAGCAAAATACTACGATAAAGAAATTCAATTCTATAGAAATCAACCAGGCATTAGGAAAGCTGACAGACTATACAGAGACTCAATTGTTAATGTTTTATCAGTTCAAAAAGAACAAAAAATTAATGAACTTGAATTAAAGGTTACTAAAAAAACTGAATTACAATCTAGCGCACTCAAAGAAAACAATACAGCATTTGCTTTAATGGTTGTATTTTTAGAATTAATTATCTTAATAGGTGTAGCATTTAATGCGTACTATATTTGGACTTCATATGATGAGATGAAGCAAATAATGTCAACACCTAAATACAAACAACTAGAAATAAACTTACGTTTATTAAAATTATATTACCAAAACGGAAGAAAAAAAGAACAAGATCCAGTTTTAGCTCGTACTAAACTTATAGCTTTAGTAGCGTCATCTAAAATACCTTGTAATCAAACTGATATAAATAATTTTATTGCTTTATGTTCTGAACTTGAAATTACTACAGGTAGCAGAAGAAAGAAAGTTTATAATATGAATTATGAAAAAGCTAAAGGTTTATTGGAAAACCAAGAGCTTTAAGTTATATTTAAAATGTTATGGAAACAATTTTTATTTCGATAGCTAGCTATCGTGACCCAGAGTTATTACCAACGTTAAGAGATTGTTTAGCTAACGCTAAAAATCCTGATAAATTAAGATTTGGAATCTGTTGGCAGTATGATGAAACAGAGAATGTTGATGAATTTATCAATGATCCTAGATTTAAATTTATTAAAGTACCTTATCAATTAGCTAAGGGAGCTTGTTGGGCTAGAAATTTAGTTCAAGAATTATATAGTGATGAGACATATTACTTACAATTAGACTCTCATCATCGATTTGACAAAAATTGGGATGTTACATTAGTTAAAATGTTTAAACAACTCAAAAAGAAAGGACATAAAAAACCACTACTAACAGCTTATCTACCAGGTTTCTTTCCTGACAATGACCCAGCAGGTAGAGTTAATGAATGTTGGAGTTTAGAGTTTGATAGATTTATGCCTGAAGGTCCTATTTTTATTAAACCACATACTATTCCAAATTGGAAAGAATTAACAGAACCTATTCCATCTAAATTTTTATCTGGTCATTTTATTTTTACTATAGGTAAATGGGCTAGAGAAGTTAAGTATGATCCATACTATTATTTTCATGGTGAAGAACCATCATTAGCTGCTCGATCATTTACTCACGGATATGATTTATTTCATCCACATAAATTAACTATTTGGCATGAATATACTAGATCAGGAAAAACAAAACAATGGGATGATGATAAAGAATGGAGTAGAAGAAATTCAGTATCATACTCTAGATATAGACATATACATGGTATGGGTGGTGAGTTAGAAGATTCTTTAACTGATATAGAGAAATATGGTTTTGGTACAGAACGTACTTTAGAAGAGTATGAGCGTTATGCTGGTGTTAAATTTTCAACTAGACAAGTTCATAAACATACAGCTGAATATCATCCATTACCTGTTCCACAAGAAAATTTTGAAGCAGGTTTATTAAGCAAAGTTAAGGTTTGTATTGATATCTGGAAAGAAATTCTTAAAGAACCTGACTATGATGCTTTCGCTGTAGCTATATTAGATGAGAATGGACAAGATCTTTACAGACAAGATATTCAGCCTTCAGAAGTTTATAGTTTACTTAAACAAGATCCTAATGACCAATTTATTCACTTTTGGAGAGAATATATGGGTGATAAACAACCTACTTCTTGGAGAGTATGGCCACATAGTACTTCAAAAGGTTGGTTAGACAGAATTGAAAATAACATTAAATATGAATAAAAAAGAAACTATATTTGTTCACTTACCAGCTTATAGAGATCCTGAGTTAGTGCCTACAATTAAATCAGCATTAGAAAATGCTAAGTATCCAAAACGTATTCATTTTGGAGTTTGTAGACAATACCATCCAGAAGATGGTTTTGATAATTTAGATGAATATAAAAACGATAAGCGTTTTAACATATATGAATGTTTATATACTGAAGCCAAAGGTTTACCTTGGGCTAGAGCAGTGATAAATGAACAATTAATGGGTAATCAAGATTATATTTTACAACTTGATTCACATCATCGTTTTGCTAAAGATTGGGATGTGACATTAATTGAAATGCATAACCAAAGAGAAAAACAAGGTTATAAACCAATATTAGCAGCTTATTTGCCTTTATATACTCCGTTTAATGACCCAGGAGGAAGAACAATGGAACCTTGGCAACAACATTTTGTTTGTTTTTATCCACATGGCACTATTTTTATTCGCCCAGGGTTGTTAACAGGATGGCAAGATATGACTGAAGCTCCATTTAGCAGATTCTTATCAGGACACTTTTGTTTTGCTAGAACAGAATGGGCTAGAGAGATAAAACATGATCCAGATATTTACTTTAGTGGTGAGGAAATTAATTTAACAGTTAGATCTTATACTCATGGATATGATATGTTCCATCCTCATAAATTAGTAGTTTGGCATTCAACAATGAGAGAAGAAAGAAGCGGAATGTTAAAATGGGATGATGATGCTAAACGAGGAGTTGATTGGTGGAATAAACAAAATACAGCTAGAGCTAAAATTAGACAATTATTTAGAGTAGAAGATAATGGATTTGACTTAACAGGATATGATTTAGGTACAACTAGAACTATAGAAGACTATGAAGCGTATGCTGGCGTTAATTTTAAAGAAAAATCAGTTCAAAAATATACTATTGATAATGGTTATCCTCCAACACCCCAAGATAGTATCTGGTCTAAATCATTTTATCACCTAGTAACAATACATAGAAATGAACTACCAGCTGATGATTATAAGTCAATTTTAATAGCATTTGATGATGAAAATGGAATTGGTATTCATAGTAAAACTATTGAAGGACATCAATTACAACAATTTTTAAGTGGTAATGGTCCTATTCATTTTGAAGAATATTTCTTATACTTTAATAAAGAACCTAAACGTATGGTAGCTTGGGCTTATAGTGAATCTAGAGGTTGGGCTGAAAGAGTAGAACATAAATTATAAAAAATGAAAGATTTTTACTTTATATATTTTCCAATAGGATATGATTTTATCCAAACAATGATGGTTACATTTAAACATGTTCCGAAAGAATCTAATATTATTGTTGTGACTAATCATCCTGAGACTTTAAGTAATGTTAAAGTAGATTTTAATCTTATAGTATTAAATTTAGATGATTTAAGAGATGATTGGTCTAAGAAGAATGAAATAATAATTCCTGATATTGAACCACAAGCATATAGAAATAAATTTTTTGAGTTCCAAAAGAATAGAGTTAGATTCCCATTCGCTATTCATAGATGTATTATGCCTTGGTTAGCTGAAAGAAATATAACTAAATTCGCTATTTTAGATTCTGATTGTTTAATTAATTTTAACAATGAATTAAATTTAGTAATGGATGCTTTAAAGGAATATTGTAAAGATGACCAATTCATATTCGGCTCAGTTATGCATTGGAATTCTCATAAAGATGAATTTTTAAAATTATCATCAGATATATTATTAAAGTATAATATACCACCATCAATTATAGATTCAGTACCACCATTGTATGGAGTATTAGATGGTTATTTAAGAGGATTTTGGTTTAATAATACTGAAGATGTTCTTTTATTTTATAAATTATGGGATGAAATCTTAAAAGAAGCGTATGATAAAAATAGTGGTTTGTTAAAAACAAGTAATCATATAGTAGCAGATGAATGGCTTCATGGTTTAGTATCATACATTCTAAATCAAACAAAAAATGTAAAAATTGAAGATTTATTTTTTTATGGGCATAGAATAGTAAAACATATTTACCATCCTGAAAATTATTATTTTTACTTACATCATGGAATATACACTAGAAATATAGAGCAAGGAGGATATGGGTTACAACAGTTTGAATTTAGAGATGAGTTTATAAAAGAAAATAAAGATAAATTAATAAGATTTTTTGAAAACCAAAACGGTATTCCTAAAGATAGAATAAATGAAGTAATATACGATTGGATAAATTAATATAAAATGGCAAATATAGCTTTTTACGGGTCACACAATGCAACTTATGTAGTTGAAGAAAATGGAGAAATACTACTAGTATTAGAAGTTGAAAGATTTCTAAACTATAAAAACAGTGGACTAGCTCAATACTTATGTCCTAAAGTTCCTGACTTAATATTTTTATCCAAATACATCCCTCAGTTTATAATGAATAAATTAGGAATAAATGAATTTGAAACATGTTATGCTCTTAATACAGATGTTATATTAGATGGTCATCATCGTTTAGAAAAAAACATCCCAGCTAAAAAATATGAATATGGTCACCATCATAGATCACACGCCGCTGGAGTTTTTTATCAATCTCCTTATAAAGAAGCATTAATATTTTCTTTTGATGGAGGAGGTGATGATGGAAAATTTAACATATATTATGGTGATAGAGAAAACTCAGTTAGTCTTTTAGAAACAATTATTAATCCAGTTATCAATGAATCACATGTATTTTATGATTTAGGATTTCCATATATGGTGTTTGGAGAGTATTTAGCAGATATTAAATATGAAGGATTAGGAATAGGGAATTTAGTATATCCTGGGAAGATAATGGGTTTAGCTTCTTATGGAAATGTGAATGAAGAATGGCTTCCTCATTTCATTGAATTTTATAAAAGTAATCCTGATGGGTCCCATACAGAGAATTGGGATGATGATGGGTATTATAACTATGAACCTAAAATATATAAACTAGGAGAACAAATTGGTGTAAAATTTGATATTAAAAATAGACTTTCTAATCAAGTCGCTTATGATGTAGCTGCTACGTCTCAACGAGCTTTTGAAGAATGTTTTTTAGAAATAGCTAAACCATATTTTGAAAAATATTCTAATTTACCTATTTGTATTACAGGTGGATGTGGTTTAAATATCATATTAAATACTAGATTAGTAGAAGAATTTAAACGAGAAGTATTTGTAGGTCCTAATCCAAACGATTGTGGAATTGCTTTAGGATTAATGCTAGATAATTTACGTCCACAAGAATCAGTTGATATTACATATTCTGGATTAAATCTACTAGATATAGACTCACTAGGACAATACATACAAAATTGTACTGTTCAATTTACATCCCATATAGTAGATATACCTGAATTAGCTAAAGATATAGCAAGTGGAAAAATAATAGGAGTAGCTAGAGATAGAGCAGAACATGGAGCAAGAGCACTAGGAAACAGAAGTATCATTTGTAATCCATCAATCCCAGAAATGAAAGATATTCTTAATGCTAAAGTAAAGCACAGAGAATGGTATAGGCCATTCGCTCCTGTTGTACGTTTAGAAGATGTAAATAAATACTTTGAATGGGAAGGTGAATCAAGATGGATGACATTTTGCCCTAAAGTAAAAGAAGAATGGAGAGACAAACTAACATCTATTACTCACGTTGATAATACAGCTCGTGTACAAACAGTAACTAGAGAACAAAACGAATGGTTATATGATTTAATAACTGAATTTGAAAAAGAAACAGGTGTTGGTGTTGTGTTAAACACCTCATTTAATGTAGATGGAAAACCAATATTATCTACTATTAAGGATGCTTTTACAATATTAGAAACAACACAAATGGATGGATTAGTTTTAGAAAACACTTATATTAAAAAATTATAAAACGTAAATTATAATGAACTATAAAGAAATAATTGAACATATCAAATCGTTACCTAAAGAAGAACAAGAAAACATTAGCCAATACTTAAATGGCATACCGATGGAAGTTACTTCTAATTTAACTGTAGTGACTGGACTTTGGAACATAGGAAGACCAGGTAGAGATTTTAGTCATTATATAGAAAACTTTAAAAAGTTTTTAGAAATACCTGTTAATATGTTTATTTATATTCCTAAAGAATATGAATATCTTGTTTGGGAAAAAAGATCTAAAGATAACACTTATGTTAAAGTACATGAATTAGAAGATATAAAAAATATATATTCTCCATTTTGGAATAAAACTCAAGAAATTAGAACAAATCCAGAGTGGCATGATCAAACAGGAGAATATGGTTGGTTAAAAGGTTCACCCCAAGCTTCTTTAGAATGGTATAATCCAATAGTACAGTCAAAAATGTTTTTAGTTAATGATGTTACACTTTGGAATCCATTTGATACAAAATATTTTATTTGGTTAGATGCTGGTATCACTAATACTGTATATGAAAAATACTTTAGTGATAATAGAGCTTTAGATAAAATAATTCCATATTTAGAAACATTTTTATTTTTAAGTTATCCATATGAAGCCAATGATGAAATTCATGGTTTTAACTTTAACGCTATGAATCGCTATGCTGGCAGAAAAGTAGAGTATGTTTGTAGAGGTGGTTTATTTGGTGGTACAAAAGAAATTATAAATCAAGCTAACGCTTTATATTATTCATTACTTGAAAGATCACTTAATGAAGGTTATATGGGTACTGAAGAGAGTATATTTACTCTTATGTCTTATATTGAACCTGAAAAATATAGACGTTACGCTTTAGATGGAAATGGATTGGTTGTTAAGTTTATTCAGGCATTACTTGATGATAAAGTTGAATTAGAACCAATCCCAGATAATAGAGTATATTTAAAACCTAAAAGTTTAGATACATCGAATTTGAAAACATCTTTATATATGCTTACCTTTAATTTTCCTCAACAGGTAAGACATACATTAGAAACATATAAAAAGAACCATCCTGATTTCTTAGATAAAACAAGAAAAATATTAATTGATAATTCTAATAGAGAAGACGCTATTGAAGGTAATAAATTAATATGTGAGGAATATGGTTTTGAACATATCATAACAGGTGAAAATTTAGGTATTAATAGAGGTAGGTTATATGCGGCGGAACATTTTCAAGAATCAGATAGTGACTATTATATCTTTTTAGAAGATGATATGGGAATATATGGATCTGAAGACACATATTGTAGAAATGGTTTTAAACATTTTGTTCCAAATTTATATAATACTATACATAAGATAATGCTTAAAGAAGAATATGATTTCTTAAAATTATCTTATACTGAAGTATATATGGATAATAACATCCAAGTATCTTGGTATAATGTACCTCAACATATTAGAACTGAAATGTGGCCTCATTATGATAAACTACCAATAAATGGTTTAGATCCAAATGCACCACGTACTCAGTTTAACAAAATTGATGTTTTAGATGAAGTATCATATGTTGACGGGGATATTTATTATGCCAACTGGCCTATGATAGTTGGTAAAGAAGGTAATCAAAAAATGTTTTTAGATACAAAATGGGCTCATCCTTATGAACAAACTTGGATGTCTCACATGTTCCAAGAAACTCGTAAAGGTAATTTAAAACCAGCTGTGTTATTAGCTTCTCCAGTAAAACATAATAGAATTGTGTATTACGAAGCGCATGAACGTAGGGAGAATTAATATTTATAGGCACAATATTTTTGAATCATGCCGATAACTGAAAGACTACTTGCTAAATCTAACGCAGCTGCTAATCTAAATCCAGCTCCTAGTTCAACACCTCAAGAAACACCATGGCCCGCGCCTAGTTATGAGGTATCACCTACGCCAACAGCAACTATAAGTGCTACACCTCCAATTAGCCCATCAATATCAGCTACCCCATCACCATCACCAGCTTCATATTTTGTATATAATGCTAGTGAGTTTGGATGTAGTTTTGAAGGAAATTGTGAAGGATTTATACAAAGCACAGTTGTTTATAACCCAAATGAACCTTTAACTATTGGAGCATTTTATACTGCTAGTATTAGTAGAGTCTACCAAATTAATGATGGAATAACAGTTAATCAACTTCCATCTAATTATGTTGTTGTAGATTCAAGACCATATGATTCATGCCAAATAGCATGTTCACCTATTAGCTGTGTATCTGGTTCATTAGTATATTACACTACCCCAGGTTGGATTAGTTATGTAACTTGTGAGGGTAACACAGTATATCAAGAAGTTGATTGTACAGGCACATGCAGTATTGATGTATGTCATCAATGTGGTACTATAGACGGCAGTAATGGACCTGGTGGTTCAGGATCAATGGCTGGTATAACATCTATAATTTGTGGATTTGATTGTTTCATTCCACCATCACCAACCCCTACCCCAGAACCATCTTATTCTCCATCACCATCTGTTGATCCGAGTGTAACACCTACTTTAACTCCAACTGTAACACCTACAGTTACATCAACACCAACAATTAGTGTAACACCAAGTGCTACAGCTACTCCACGAATTTCTCCATCATGTACTTGCCCTGTAGGTTATATAGGAAGTTATGACGGATTAACTTGTTATAGTTCATCTGTAATATTAGCTACATCTACTTCTGGATCTCTTTCTACAACAGTTCCAGGGGCAGCAGCAGATAATCGTGCTTATGGAGAAAATGGTGTTTTAGTATTTGCTTTAAATACCTTTGATTCACAAGGAAATTTAAATCCAGATGAAGATACTTATGCTTTTGCAGGTTACACTGCTAAGTTTAATGGTACACCAACAACACCTGTAACTAAATTCTGGTCTAGAAGACAAAACGGAAATGGTGTTTGGGATGCTAATCCATACTGGCCAGGAACTCAAGAAAAAACTGATGGACCTGCGTACCCTGGTACACTTGGTTTCTGTACTACTGTACAAGTACCATCTACAAAAACATATTATATTGGTATAGCAGGTGATAACCTTTGCCAAATAAAAATTAATGGAACTACAGTTATAAGTCAACCAACTGGACGTAGATCAAACAATTTCAAATTTTGGAAAATATATCCATTTGTATTAAATGCTGGTCCTAACCTTATTGAATTACAAGGCACTAATGAAGATTTATGGGGATCATTCGCAGCTGAAATATATGATAATACTTTAGAGGAATTATCAACAGCTACACAAGACTCTGATCTTAATTTTATATTCTCTACTGGAGATTATCTTCCAGCTAGAACTGTAGTTTGGCCAGATGCTTGTGTTAGAGATTTAGTAACTAATAATTGGGTATGCCCTGAAAGTTCAAGTTTAGCTCAAGGAAGTAAATATGGACAAGCTTTCTGTACATCATATTCTTGTCCAGAAGGATACACTTTAGATACTACAACTCCTGGAGGTCCATATTGTAGACAAGTTTTCTATATACAGACTCCATGTGATCCATCTCCATCACCAACAATTAGTGTAACACCAAGTAAAACACCTTCAATTAGTGTAACTCCAACAGCCACACCAAGTGTTAGTAATACTCCATGTGCAACATTCACTCCAACTCCAACAGTTAGTGTGACTGTAACACCAACACCAAGTTTACCATGCTCATGTTATGAAGCAGCAGTGGTTAATGATAACTTATACTTCTATGTTGATTGTATGGGAACTTCAGTTTCTGGATCTACAGGTAAAGGCACAACTTTCTGTCTTGATATTAATAGAGTATATTCTAGAAATATTCTTGTAAACTATGGAGCATCAGGTTGTGAGTGTGGAGAACCTACTCCTACCCCTAGTACAAGTACAAATAATACTCCTTCAGTAACACCATCAGTAACACCAAGTATAAGTGTCACATCAAGTGTAAGTGTTACACCTTCAGTTAGTAAAACACCAAGTGTGAGTGCAACACCAAGTGTAAGTATTACACCAAGTGTAACACCAAGTATTAGTATAACACCAAGTCCATCACAGACACTTTATATATACGCTGGTGCTACTGGAACATATGCTGATTCAGCTACAGCTTGTACTAATAAAAACTGTGGAAGATCTTGGTATAGAGATACTCCATCATGGGCTAATGGTTTAATAGTTTATAACGATTCATCATTAACACCATTTAATGGTGGAGGTAATTGGATAGTAGTTGATACAGCTTCAACATTCTGTGCTGGCACAGGATGGAGAGCAATTCAAGTAGATACAAACGGTACTATTCTTAACTCTGTAGCTTGTCCTTAATATTTGTATAAAATAATAATTTAAGATAAGGTATCCATTCGGATACCTTTCTTAATTTGTTAACCCAAATAATGCTTGTTATATTTAAAATATGTATCAAGCAATATACTATGATTTTAGATCTAAAAAGTGTCATTTAAGAGATGATAAACAAGGTTGGTTAGACTTTGAATACTATCCTACTTACTATAAATTAGATCCTAATGGCAAATATGAAACGTTAGATGGCAAACGTGTATCACCAACTAATACTTGTGATAAAAATGATCCATTAACATACTACGAAATAGATATACCTATGGAAACTAGGGTATTAGTAGATGCTTATAAGGATTTAGATGAAGCTCCACAATACCATAACACAGTATTTCTAGATATTGAGTGTGAAATTGGAGGTGCGTTAACTACTGATTATATCAAATCAGCTCCAATGAAAATAACATCTATAGCTCTATATGATGTTACTCTAAAAAAATACTACTGTCTAGTTCTAGACGAGAAAAAACAATTAAAATATACTGAAGAGGAAAATAAAGAAATTATTCCGTGTGATACAGAATTTGACTTATTATCTAAATTTATTTCAATATGGTTAGAAACTGATCCAACTATTGTTAGTGGTTGGAATAGTGAGTTTTTTGATATTCCATATTTGTATCACCGTATTTGTAAAGTATTAGGTGAACAACAAGCTAAACAATTGTCTCCATTAGGTATTGTTTCTGTTAGAGATTTTTTTAATAAGAAAAGTCAATCAAATGAATCTGTAGTTAATATAGCAGGTGTTAATCATCTTGACTATATGTTGTTACATAAGAAGTATATTATGAAACAAGAGTCATCTTATAAATTAGGTGATATAGGAGAGAAATATGTTAATTTAGGTAAAGTAGAATATGAAGGTTCACTTGATAAATTATTTAGAGAAGATGTTAAAACATTTATAGAGTATAACTTACGTGACGTTGAAATATTAATTAAACTAGATGATAAACTACAGTTTATTAATTTAACAGTTAATATTTGTCATTTATGTCATACACCATATGAGAACATTTATTATTCAACATCATTAAATGAAGGAGCTATATTAACTTATCTAAAACGAAAAGATATAGTTTCACCTAATAAACCAACTACTTATAATCCAGCATTAAAAGAAGGTAATGAAGAATATGCTGGTGGTTATTTAAAAGATCCAGTACCAGGATTATATGAGTGGGTGTCTGACTTAGACTTTACTTCACTATATCCATCTATTATTCGTAATTTGAATATGGGTATAGAAACATTAATTGGTAGAATACAAAATAGAGATAAATACGATAACAAATGGGGTTTAGGTGATTTAAAAGAAATGGATGGTGATGAAGAAATACCTATTGAAAAAGTAACTCAAGATAGAAGAATAAAATTAACTTATATCAAAGTAAAAGACATGATTGAGTTAGTTGAAAAAAATCAATTAATTATATCTGCTAATGGTACTCTATTTAGAAGAGATAAGTCAAGTATTGTAGTGGAAATATTAAATGACTGGTTTGATAAGAGAAAACAATATAAAGACTTAATGAAAAAAGCATATAAGTCAGGTGATAAAGCGATGGGTGAGTATTATAATAGACTACAACATACTTTTAAAATTAAATTAAATGACGTATACGGTGTATTTGCACAGAACGGATGGAGATATAGTGATGGGAATTTATTTATCAGTAAAGCCATTACACTTACAGGCCAACGCCTAGACCAAGAAAGTATTAACTTTGTAAATAATGAAGTTACTAAAGAGTTAGGTGTTGAGAAAGATTATGTTATTACTGCTGATACAGATAGTTTATTCTTTGAATTAAAAGATTTAATTATCAAACGTAAACCTGATGTCGACATTAATAATAGAGAAGAAGTAGTACCTATTGCACTTCAAATAACTAAAGAATATCAAGACAAAACAGCTCCATTCTTACAAAATTTATGTAAAGATTTATTTAATGTTGATAATGAGTATTTTGAGTTAAAACAAGAGGTTGTACTTGAAAGAGGTTATTTTGCTGGTAAGAGAAGATACGCTCAATTTATTGTTAATAAAGAAGGTGTACCAACTGAAGAGTTAGATATTAAAGGTATGGATGTGATGAAATCAAACATGAATCCAATGTATCGTAAGTTTGGTGAATCAATTTTATTAGATATCATGTATGGTAAAACTAAAGTGGATATTGATAAAAAAATTATTGAGTTTAAAAAATCATTAGATAGTGTACCTATTAAAAGTATTGCTAAACCAACTGGAGTTAAAAACATTAATAAGTATATTGCTTCTAAACCACAATCAGGACAAATATTTTCTAAACTAGAACTAAAATGTCCTATTAATACTAAAGCAGCTATTTGGTATAATGACTTATTACGCTTTAAGAAATTAGATAAACAATATCCATGTTTTACTGAAGGTGATAAGATGTATTATGTTCAACTAAAAGATAATCCATATAAAATTGAAGTAATAGGATTTACAGGTAATGACCCAGAATTTATAAATGAGTTTATCACTAAGTTTATTGATAAGGAACAAGGATTTAACTCAACATTATTAAACAAATTACAAGGCATTTATGAGGATTTAAAATGGTCTTTCCCATCATTAAATGCTTATGTAAATAAATTTTTCTCATTTTAAAATTAAATAATGAATTTACTAAAAGGTTTTATATTTGGTTTATTAGCTCAAGTATTAACATTCTTCCAATTACAAGGACAAATGAAGTTTGAATGGTTTAAAAATAATACTTTACTAGTAGCATGTATGGGTATTCCTATTTCATTATTGTTTATGTACTCAGTACGTAATTTTGTAGCCGCTTATGATGGCGCTATATGGCCAAGTAGATTAATTGGATTTGGAATTGGGGTAATTGTATTTACAATTATGTCTCATTATATGTTTAGAGAACCATTAACTCCTAAAACACTTACTTGTTTGAGCCTAGGAGTTTGTATAATTTTAATTCAAATACTTTGGAAATAATATGAATAAACAAACATTAACATCAGTCGTTGATAAGTACTATTTAAATGGTACAGTTGAATCAGTTAAATGGGTAATTAAAGATAAATCAATAACAGTTGATTTCATCACACCAATGAAAAATTTAGTTGGTAAAGTAATCAGCCCTAACTTTGATTTAGAAGACAGTGAAATTGGGATATATAATACTAGTCAATTTTATAAGCTAGTCAAGATAATGAATGATACTGTGGTTTTAAAGTTAAATAAAAGCGAACGTGGTACACCACTTGAACTAACATTAGCTGATAATCAATATGATCTGAATTATTATCTATCAGATTTAAATCTAATTGAGACAGTACCTACAATTAATGAACCAGCTGATTATGATGCTGAATTAGATATAGACAATGACTTTATTAGTAAATTTACTAACGCTAAAAAAGCATTAGGTGATGTAAAACAATTCACTGCTAAATCTGAAGTGAATGATGGTATAATGGAACTATTAATTACTATAGGTGAAGGTAATGGTTATGCTAATAAAATTAAATTTAAAACAAAATGTGAAGCATTATTTGGATTAGATGAAATACCATTTCCAGCTGATGTAATGATGGAAGTATTAAAAGCAAATGAAGATGCTACTGAAGGTAAAATTAAAATTAGTCAAGAAGGATTAATGAAAATATCATTTAAAGAAGATGGAATAGAATCTACTTATTATCTAGTTCGTCTTTCAAATCAGTAATATATTTATATACACAAAATGAGATACGGTAGGTCTCAAGTTATGAATTAATTAACCGCTTACCTTAGGGAAGCACAAAACAAAACAAAATGACAAGAATCGCACATTGGGGTATTGACCCATTTGACATCGTTTGGAAAAATTTTTTCGACGCAAACAGCACATTTAACACATTTGAAAACAAAATCAACTATCCAGTTGATATTTTAGAAACAGAAAACGGGTTACGTTTTGAGCTAGCAGTAGTAGGTTTATCTGAAACTGATCTAGACATTCAAGTAGATGGAGAGACATTACGTATCTCTTATAACAAACCAGAAACAGAAGAAATCAAATCTTACCTACAAAAAGGTATTGCTAAACGTTCATTCGATTTAGCATGGAAGATTGCTTCTAAATTTGACTTAACTCAGTTAAGCGCATTTTTAGATAAAGGTCTTTTAATTGTTGATATTCCTTACGCTGCTGAAAAAGCACCAAGGAAAGTAGAAATTAAAGTAAATAAAAAACAAATCCTTAAAGGATAATTAAAACGAGACCTACCTATCTCAGTTATGACTTCAAAACAAATAATTTATTTCCAAGACAAGGCTTACATTTTAATTAGACGTATACAGGATGATCCTAAATACGTTGGTGATAATCTTGACATATTAATGCGATGGTTTGGAGCTGATAAAGTATTAAGAAAAGAAGGTTATTTATTTTTTCTAGATGAAATAGAAGAAGCTGAAGTGCTTGGAGAACATAAAAATAATTAGTATATTTAATAAAATAATAAAATCACTATGAGTAAATTAACACCAGTTAATGGCCATATTATTCTTAAATCCATTGAGGAGGAAGAACAAACATATGGCAACATCGTTATCCCTGACTTAGGGAAAGAAAAACCAGAAGTAGGAGAAATAATAGCTGTAAGTGACACTTACAATTGGCATACAGGAGAACATTATAGAACAAAATTAACTCCAGGCCAAAAAGTACTTATTCCTAAAATGGGATCAGTTAAAATCACTGTAGATGGAGAAGATTATATAGTAACTAAAGAAACAGAAATATTAGCAGTATATGAGTAAAATTATAGTATATAACACAGACGCTAGACAAAAACTAGCTGACGGCGTAGATAAGTTATCTAAAGCTGTTGTCACAACATTAGGTCCATTTGGTCGTAATGTTATTATTGAAAAAGAAAATGAGTTACCTCAATCAACTAAAGATGGAGTCACAGTTGCAAAATCAATCAAACTTAAAGATCCAATTGAAAATATTGGAGCAGAAATTGTTAAACAAGCTGCTATACGTTCAGCCAACACAGCTGGAGATGGTACTACCACCACTACTCTTTTGGCTAACACTATGGTTAAAGAAGGCTTAAGTAAAGTTAGAGCTGGAGCAAACGCTGTTGAGATTAAAAAAGGTATTGACGCTGCTGTTAAACAAGTAGTTAGTGCTTTAAAACAAAATAGTAGAGACATTTCATCTGAAGAACAATTAAAACAAGTAGCTACTATCTCATCTAATAATGATGATTTCACAGGTAACTTAGTTGCCACAGCACTTGAAAAAGTAGGTCGTGATGGGGTAGTTGCTATTGAAGAATCTAAAACAGGTGAAACAACACTTGAAGTAGTTGAAGGTATTCAGTTTGATAGAGGTTATAAATCACCTTACTTTGTAACTAATAATAGTACAATGCAAGCTGTACTTGAAGATCCTTATGTATTAATTTATGATGGTAGGATTTTAACAGCTGCTGATCTATTGAATGTATTGCAAAAAGTAAATAGTGAAAATAAATCACTATTAATTGTAGCTGAAGATATTGATGGTGAAGCATTAGCAACACTTATTGTTAATAAAATGAGAGGTATTGTTAAAGTAGTAGCTGTTAAAGCACCTGACTTTGGTGAACGTAGAACATTGTTGTTAGAAGATTTAGCTATTGTTACTGGTGGTCAAGTTATTAGTAAAGAAAAAGGATTAAAACTTGATAAACTTAGTGTAGCTCAATTATCAACTTATCTAGGTAAAGCTAGAACAGTAACAGTTGAGAAAGAAAAAACAACTGTTGTTGATGGTAAAGGAACAGAAGAAGCAATCACTGCTCGTGCTGAAGAAATTAAACAACAGATTGATAAAGCTCAATCAATGTTTGAGAAAGAAAAACTTCAAGAACGTTTAGGTAAATTAATTGGTGGTGTAGCTATCATTAATGTAGGTGGTAATAATGATATTGAGTTAAAAGAATATAAAGATAGAGTTGAAGATGCTCTATTCGCAACTCGCGCTGCAGTTGAAGAAGGAGTATTACCAGGCGGAGGAGCTGCGTTATTATATGCTAGAGAAGCTATTAGTTATAGTAAAGAAGATAGTGATGATTTTAATATTGGTAAAAAAATAGTTTATACATCCTTATCTTCACCATTTATTCAAATTCTAAATAATGCTGGATATCAAAATCCAGAGTATTATATGTACGAATTAGATAGAGTATCTTTAGATCCAAATACTGAGGTATATGATAATACATGGAAAGGATTTGATTTAAAATCAGAAACATTTGTTAATATGGAAGAAAAAGGTATCTTGGACCCAACTAAAGTAGCTCGTTTAGCAGTTGAGAATGCAGCTGCTGTTGCAGGTACAATATTAACAACTGAAACTGTTGTTCATGAAGAACCAACTAAAGAAAAGAAAGAAGAAGGATATGGAGATCCAGGATTAGGATTTTAAATTTAGTTATACTAAGGCTGCTCAGTTCGTCTAACGGTTAGGACGCCAGGTTTTCATCCTGGTAATACGGGTTCGATTCCCGTACTGAGTACAAATAGGTTGATTGGAATAACGTACTTTTAACTGTAAAAGGTAGTACGTGATCGGTTAGAAAGGCCAATCGTAAAAGTAGATGTCCACGCACCCATCTTCTACTTCCCTAAAATTATTATGCCGGTGTGGCGGAATAAACAATGGATGCTGACGAGTAACATTGAGACGCACCTGTTCTAGAGTGGTAGGGTTACCGAAAAGGACTCTGTGAAGTTAATCAATACTTCCACCGGCACCATGGAGATTTGGCAGAGTGGCTGAATGCGATGGTCTTGAAAACCGTTATACGTGAAAGCGTATCTGGGGTTCGAATCCCTGAGTCTCCGCAAAATTGCCTTGGTGGTGAAATAGGTAGACACGCAGGACTTAAAATCCTGTTCGCCGCAACGCGAGTGCGAGTTCGATTCTCGCCTGAGGCACTAAAAAAGAAAAATATGTTATTTATTTATTATGTTATTTGTATTATTTATTGTTTTTATCAATTAAACAATAGATATAGAAAATTAGGGATTGAGTATAGCTCTCCTGAATTAGATGCCATTATGGTATTAGTTATGGCTTGGGTATTAGCTCCTATTGATGTGTCCTTAACTTGGATACGTTGGTATAAAGAAGCTGAACAAGCTAGAATTGATCAATCAAAAATTGAAATTAATCTTTCAGAAGAGGATATATCTTAAAACTGTAGGGTGGTGGAACGGCTATCGAGGTCTGGTAGACACACCCTCTCGTCTCGAGGGTACAGAGTATGAAATAGATAAATGGTACGGGTTGACCACGAAGCGCGCTAATTTGTCATTTATTGAATCACTGTGTGCAGGTTCGACTCCTGCCCCTACAGCTAAAAATATTTTTTGACCCAACATTTACTTCGTATATTTATTTATATAAGAAATTATTTAAACAAAAACAAACAAACATGAAAAAAGTAATCGCTATTTTTGCAATTGCAACAACATTAGTATCTTGTGGTGGTGGTGTTTCTAACAACCCAACTACAGATTCAACAACTGTGAAAACTGATTCAACTGCAACTGATTCAACTGCAACTGATTCAACAGCTGTAAAGACTGATTCTACAGTTAATGTAAAGTAATTACAAAGCCACGTTAGTGGCTTTACTTTATGGGGGTGCCAGGTATTGCTCTGAAACGTAGAGGTAATATCACATGTAGACAAAGCATGAATGTCTTTAAATACTTGCGAAACAATAAACGACGAAATGTCAACTATGACCTTCGATGACTTAATGTCATTCGTAGGCGCGAACGAGTACGCTTTAGCGGCTTAATTAGCATCGGGTGTAACATCCTAGGAACAGAAGTTACAAGTTAGGTTTTCTTGCTAGTCATAAAAGCAAGTGGTGGTTCACTGGTACTTTAAAACTGTACGGCCCTTACTGATCAGCTTAAAATGTAGATCTAAACATGTGAGACGTTGGTATTATTGTCTCTTTCAGATACACGGGTTCGACTCCCGTCACCTCCACTAAATGAGCAACTAGAAATAGTTGCTCTTTTCCATTAACCATATGCTTACCATATTTATATATGATAAAAATTAAAAGTATGGTAAACAACACAGTTAACCAATACAGTCTTCGTGATAAGATTGTATTAGGTGTATTAAAATTATTAGTAGGTTTTGTAATTTGCGCCTTAATAACTCAGTTATACTTTGTATATTGTGAGATATTTAAATCTTCTGAAGAAAATCAACGAATGGCTAATGAAATGTCATGGAAGTTTGATGGTACATTTAAAAATTCTCCAGGTAATATTTGGTATGATGAAAATGAGCATATATATGTCTCAAATGTGACTAACTTAGTTAAAGCAGGTAAATTAGCAGGTAATCGTAATTTAGAGTTTGGTGTTAAGAATGTATTAGAAGAATACTTACAAGAAAAAGGATACAATATAACACCAGACGCTCCATTTACTTTAGATGTTGATATAATTTATTTAGATCAATTAACAACTAAAAAAGGTGTATCTGTATTTAGTAAAACAGATAATGCTGTTGTTATTAAATTAAGAGGTACTTTATATAAAGAAGGTTTAAAACAAAAAGAAGTTGAAGTTGAAGAATCATCATCTGAAGTTTCTATGGCTACTCTTGTAGTTGATCAAGGTGGCAAATTCAATCAATCATCATTAAGTTCTGCTTTGAAAAAAGGTTGTGATAAATTAATCACAAAATTATTTGAAAAGTAAAATGAATAAATTATTATTAACTATTGGAATACTTATAGTATCCCTAACGACTAATGCTCAAGTAATTGTAAATCAATCTATTTCAGCTGGACCTTATAAAGTAGGTGATACTGTGACTGTAACATATACAGTAGATAAAGGTATAACTAAACCACGTTATTTTTGGTTAAGATATCAATTTAACAATAAGGCTTTAACTTATTTATCAACTACATTCTCTCAGGGTAGCCAAGCTCAAACTTACTATACTGGTTGGACTAACTATAGATTTACACCTAAATCAAATGTGAGTGATACATCATTGTATGGTCAATATCAAGCTACACCTTGGTCATATGCTGTAAATGCAGATTGGAACGTTGGGCAGTTAGCAATTCAAAGAGCAGACCAATCAATTAACGGTGTAATAGCAACTCAAAAGTATATTCTTAAAGACCAAAATGTATATGAGAATTTTCATGATTTAGATTTATCATACGCGTTAGATAGTGCTACTGGTAATAACATTCCATTTGTAAGAACAACATCAGGTCCTTTATCAATCGCTGGAGTAAGTGGTAATACATCTTTCTTTAAAGTAAGAGTATTATTCCCATCTGGATACAACATTAGTGATCATTCAGTTCAATTAATGAGATTAAAAACTGATGGTAGTGGTGATATTGATTGGTCACAACAACCGATTTTACAAAAAGCATTAGATGCTAGTGGTGAGGCTATATTCACAACAGGTGTTAAAGTTGGTGATTCGTTAGGTGTATTCATTGGAAACGCATCATCTAAAAGTTGGATGAATAATGTAATAACTGTATCAGATGCATATAGAGCATTTTTAGGACATTCTCAAACTGATATAGCAGGTAATAGTACATTCTTTACAAGACCTACACTTGAAAGAAGAATTGGTAATGTGACTAGAAACGATATGACATTTACTGAAGCAGATGCTTATTATTCATTTGCACATGTAATGGGAATTGATGTATCTGCTAATGCTTTCATTCCAACATCAACATCAACATCTTGGAGATGGCATAGTGGTTTATTAAACCAAAGTTGGTTAGATGGTACTTCAAAATATAGAGTATATATTACTCAACCAGCACAAACAGTAGACGCTGTGTTTGCTTGGGGTGGTGATTTAGATTGGTCACATTCATCTCATCCTGATACAATTGCCGCAAGAATATCAAGTGGTATTTTTACAAATTCAGTTAATGCAGGTGAAACTATAAAAATTAGTACTATGTCTTACAAAGCACCAGTACTAGAACAAGCAAAATTAAGTTTAACATCTACAATTGAAAATAACAAAGTAATATTATCAGCAAACTTAACTAAAGCTGATTTAGCTGGTTTAGAGGTAATTATGCAATATGACAGTACTAAATTAACATTAACTGATGTTATATTTGATGCTGGTAGTACAATTACAAACTTCTCAACACATGATGATGGTAGGTTAACATTTGGTTCTATTGATCAATTAAAAACAGCTAGAATTAAAGTTGGTACTCCATATAAATTAATATTCACACCTAAGATACCTTTAAGTAACACTGCGGGTTTATTCTATACAGTATTAGCAGATGCAGTTGATGCGACTGGTAAAAAGATAGAATTAATAGTTGAATAGTATGAAACAAATATTAGTTACATTACTTTTATTAACATCATTTTTAGGGTTCGGACAGAGTGTATCTGCTCCGGACTCTAAATCATTCTTACCATCTACAGCAGGACAAGATGCTAGTGGATTTGTATTGAATGGATTCGGTTCAACAGCAACTTTATTAGCATCGATCAGTTTAGTTAATCCTCCAACTGGTACAACATTTAACCTAACTACAACAACAGGTTTAACTGCAGCAAGTGGATTTACATTAGCGGGTAATAAAACTCGTTTAGTCGTAACGGGAACGATGGCCAACATCAATACCGCATTAACATCTCTAAAAGTAAACACAGGTTCAGTAAGAGGTAATGTTCAATTATCAGTAGCAGCAACTGTAAACCCAGCTGGTTTCTTTTACAATGGAACAAACGGACACTTTTACAGACCAATATCTACACCAGCAACTTATACAGGTGCAAGAGCAGCCGCTGAATTAACAACATTTAAAGGCCAACAAGGATATTTAGTAACAATAACTTCAGCCGATGAAGATGCTTTTATTTTTAATAATGTACCACAAGGTAATATATGGTTTGCATTAACCGATGAGGCAAGTGAAGCAAGATGGACAATTGATGCTGGTCCTGAGAAAGGAACTTTAATTAAAATCAATAATGGTCAATTAAATGGAAACATTCCTGGTCAATATAATAACTGGGCACCTGGTGAACCAAACAATAGTGGTAATGAAGATTACGCAGTAACTAAATGGAGTGGTGGTTCTCAATGGAATGATTTACCAAATGGTTTTTGGAATCCTTATGTAATTGAATATGGTACTTGGACTAATCCAGATGATGCTACGTTTACTGAATTCTATACCAACTCAGTAATACATTCAAATGGGGAAGTACTAACAGCGCGATTTAATTTTGACTTTGGAGGTAATGTAGATGAAACTAAATTCTCAGCAAAAGCAAATACATTTGTAAGTAATACTTGGAATGAAGTAAGTAGTATAACTAGACCATTAAGTGGTTTAGGTAAAGTAGATGCAACAAGCCTATTAGATACCCTAAAATTAAATGATGGTATTAAAGCAACTATAATACCAGGACAAGTAGAATGGTCACTTATAAATCCATATGAAACTTCAAGAAATGGACACCGATTACAAATTGATGAAAGAGTATTTAGTGGAACTGGTATTAATTTGAATACAGTAAAATATGTGAAGTTATTTGACATATACGAAGGTCCAATCACACCAATGGATTTTAATGGATGGTGGAAACAATGGGTAGTACCTGGAAATGTTAATTTAGCTAGTAAGGTGGCAGCAAGTTCATTTCAAAATAATATACGATTACAAGATGGGTGGTATGCATTTAGAGCAGATTATTCATTTGCACCAAATACAATGTTTAAACAACATGGTATTGAATTAACAACTAATCAAAATGACTTAAATACATTATACAACAGTATAGTGACTGTGTCAGATGTATTCTTAGCATTTAAGGAATTATCAAATGGTGGAATATTTGGAAATGAAAGTGGTAATGAATTTGGATATGGTATTCAATATATGAATGCTGATGTTGATGGTAACGGTGTGTTTAATGAGGCTGATACTTATAGATTACTACAACATTTAACAGGAGTAAAATCGCTTACTGAGTATTCAACATTAACATACTTAATGAAACTGTATGGTAAATCAGAGTATGATGCTATAACTAAATCAAATTGGAATACACAATTTAACTATACAAGAAGTTTATACCCATTCAGTTTAAATACAAGCACACTTAATAATACTTACAATGTAGATGTAACTTGGGTTGGTGATGTAAACTTATCTCACTCAGCAATCCCTACAACACCAACAGTTGCTAGTAATAATATAAGAACAATGTCTGTAGGTACTATGTCTGTACCAAATGAAATTAATGCTTCAATCATTACTGAGGTAAGTGATAAAATATATGCCTATATTACTTTAGATCCACTACAACAACAAGTAGTAGGAACTCAATTTCAATTAAATTATGATAATACAGTATTAAAATTTGAAGGTGTAGAATACAAAACTAAAGGCAGTCCAATGAACTATAATACTAATAGGGGTAACTTTATAAACTTAGGTTCATTAGTTAGTGATGGTAGTACTACACTAGATAATACTACTGAATACAAAATAACATTCACATCAACAACTAAACTTGATAATATATTAGGCTTAATATCAATAGGTGCTACTGATGCTGTTAATAAAGCAGGTGTACAATTAAAAGTTAAAGTAAAATAATGAAAAAATTACTATTCATATTATTACTATTATCAGCTTGTAAGAAAGTAGAAGTACTTCCTCCTACAGTTCAAGATATATTTAGTGTTTCTGAATCAACTCTATCAAATGGCAGTGATATTTACTTTGACTTAAAAGCAGCAGGTGTATATACTTTAACAATGGTTGATAAATCAACAAATCAAGTAATAACAAGAGAAAGAATTAATGGGAAACTTGGACAAAACAAGTTAAAAATATACACTAGTTCACTACCTGTTAAATATTTATATCTGACATTAGAAGATAATACTAGAACACAAATAGGTAAAACTTCTATTATAATAAATTAAAAGTAAGACACCATGAAAAACGCATATTTATTAGCGTTCGCTGCCATTCTGTTTGCAGGATGTAAAAAAATTGATGTACCTACGCCTGTAGGACCACAAGTGAACGCAGAATTAAAAATAGCCTCAACAGTAGGCATTAAATTGCAATCACCATTTGTAACAACAGAAGTTGCTATGAATGTTAAGAGTGATGTTTCGCAAACAGTTACAATTAAAATATTTGACATCTCAAATAGAGTAGTGTCTAAAGAAACTGTTAATGTAATAGCAGGTGATAATATACTAAAAGTATATACCTCCGCTTTACCTTCATCAGCCTATAGAATTGCTTTATTCGATGCTAATGATAAACAATTAGGAATAACAGATTTTAATAAATTATAAAAACAAAATAAAATGGCAGAAGAAGTAGAACAAGAATCAGCTGGTAAATCTTTTAAAGGAATTATCATTACTTTAGTAAGCACCGTTACATTAGGTGTTGGTGGATTCATTACAAACAAATTAACAGGTGGGGATGATGATAAAGGTACAGCTACCCAAACAGCTCAACCTGTAATCAACATTACAAACTCTAATCAACAATCACAAGCAGCAGGTGGTAAAACAGTTATTATTAAAGAAAAAGAAGTAGCTAAACCTGCAGAACCTGCTAAGCCTGTAAAGAAAAAAGACGGTGATGAATTTAAAGAACAAGCACCACAGTGGTAATTTATAAAAAATAAAAGTATGCAACAACCAACAGGATTTAAAGATTTATTAAATAAAATGATGTCCCGTAGATGGTACATCACAGCTATGGTATTGGGTGGATTTATACTTATAATCATAGGTATATTTACTGCTATTGGATTAGCAACACCAATGGCCGCAGCTTGGAAAGAGTTATTAATGTTATTATTAGGAGCATTTATTGGTAGTTATGGTAAAATCATTGACTACTGGTTTAGTGATACTGATAAGGATAAAATGCTAGTTCAGAAAATGGATGAAGAAGATGGTGTTAGTATGGGTAGTGTTAATGACATTAAAGAAAGTAACAGACCATTTACTCCATTAATTCCAGATGCATTTGTAGCAGGAGCAGCAGCAGCAAGAGATTTAGCTGTGATTGAAAATAAGCAAAATCATGAGTTAGCAGTTGATCAACAAGAACATGATCAAGCGATGGCTAAGGATAAACAAGAGCACGAACAAGAAATGGAAAAGTTAGAGTTCGAGCACCAAGCGCATAGACAATGTGAGCATGAGTGGGGCGATAGCGACCACGACGGAGAAGAAGAATGTCAAAAATGCGGTAAGATTAAGGACCCACATTAACCTAGGGGATAATAAAAATTAAAAGTATGAAACAATTTTTTAAAAATCTATTTGATGATTCAAATAGTATCAATGAAAAAGCAGTAATTGGTTTTTTAGCTTTCACAATGATGGTAATTTTCGCAGTAGCAGATATTGTTACAGGAGCATTAAATAAACCATTACTTGTAAACGAGTTTATTTTTGATTCATTTAAGTTTCTAACAGTAGCATGCTTCGGTATAGCTTCAGTAGATAAATGGATTAATAAAAAAGGTGAGTAATTAAAAAGAGGGGAACATTAGTTCCCCTCATTTATTCTCATATTTATATGCATGAAACATTTATACATATTACTAATAGCTTGTTTGACAAGCATCGCTTCATTAGCGCAGACAGTTGGGTCTACGAAGACCGAGCAATACAAAGCGTCATTCGAAACCAAAATAGACATTAGTCAATATTTAGATTACAATGGCAAAACAATTCCGATACAAATTCTCAAATGTGGTATCGGAGATGATCTTTATGAGTCATATCCTGAACTCAAAGAAAAGA
>Ga0315909_10000400_pt1 | contig 58260 bp, 75 predicted proteins | sample LakEriMetagenome_11_FD_203527 | JGI IMG/M metagenome (GOLD analysis project Ga0315909, IMG submission 203527) | Freshwater fungal communities from buoy surface, Lake Erie, Ohio, United States - Buoy 2 MA125 | ecosystem: Environmental > Aquatic > Freshwater > Lake | place: USA: Lake Erie, Ohio... | reverse complement strand
CATGCTTATACACAAGATTGCCTTGTGCATCTTGTTCAAATCCTATAATTGTGAAACCTGCGTTAGCTACTTTCATTGTAGTCTCGCGGTCACAATTCATAAGAACTAGAACCTTGTCACCATCAAAGCCACTCTGATTGATTGAGTTGACCCAATACTTCAAAGTGTCCCAAGTATATCCGGTACTTGCACCGATAATCAAATCTTTCATAATAAACTCCTTAATAATATATATCTGTCTTACTGACCTGGTGTGTCTTTCTTGTATTTCTTTGCCAAGATAGTTGTACCATCATTACCTGCGCCAGCTGGTGGCAAAATATCTGAATCTGGTACTTTCTTTTCTTCTTGTACACTTTTATGTAGCTGTACTCCAGTAACCTTCTGGACTAATTCCCAAACTTCTTTTGTTTTCTTTTGGGCTAGATATTCATCAAACTTTTTCTTTTGCTCTGGTGTTGCTTTTTGTTTGAACTTGATTAGCTCCATGATGCCAATGTTACCAGCATATGACGCTTCGTTTATTTTTGATTGCTCTTTGAAGTTATTCATCAGTTGTATCCTTGACCCTCTACACATCTATTACATTCACAATCGGTACATTCACAATCATCAGTCATACAGCTAAATCCACAATGTCTAAAACAACCACACGTACAGTTTGTTTCATAGCGTTTGTATCTATCTTCTTCCATATTAACCTCTTGTTAAGTTTAATATCTTTTGTATCTGTGTTTCAAGTGTCGCTTTGCGATTTGGCCATTTGATGATTGGTTGGTCGGCGGTCTTCAATAGTTTGGTCAAGAATGGTAGAACAAGTTTTTCAACTTCATGGAGTCTTTGCTTGTATTCTTCTACAGTTTCTTCTTTCTCTGCTATGACAGAATTGTATTCTTCTTCATCGGTAGCGGTGAATCCAAAGTCATCTTCACCATACTCTTTCATAATCTCAGTTAAATCAAATTTTTTATCAGCCATTACTTGCTCCAATTCTTTGCGGCATTGAAGTTTGCATGTGCAAATTCTAATCTATCAATCAACTTAACTGCATTGCCTTTTAGTTTATCTACAGCTACAAAGCCTTCTGGATTGGTAATCTTAAAGCCATCATCCGTTCTTAAGAATGTATTGGTAACTTGTTTCATGCCTTGTAGTTTCTTAACAATCATGTTCTTGGAATCAACAAGCATATTCATCAAATCAAATATGCTTTTCAATTCATTCGCATTGTTGCGATAGAATCTCATAATCTCATTCTTCTCTGCTTGACGTTTTAGTTTTGTTTCTTCTTTTTTAGCATCAAGAATTTCTTTGTTAAGTTTAGCTTCAACCCACTTAATCAATTCTTGTGTATGCTTATAAGTATCTTTGATTGCTTGACCTTCACGCACTTTGGTATTGTTGAAAGTTTTAATTTGAACAAGAAGATTTTCGGATGCAGAAATTCTATTCAATGCCATTGAGTTTAGTTTCTGGAATATTGTACCAGCTTGTGAAAGCAAGTATGTAACATCTTTAGTTTCTTGCTCGGTAAAAGATGCAGTACCAGATGCATCAATGAAGTAAGCATCACGGAACCAAACATCTTTCGTTGACTTCAAATGATTGATATCAATATTGAATGATGCTTTCATATCATCAAAAGTCTTTCCGGTATATGAAGTATGAAATACAATACCCATTTGAGCGGATAGCATACTCTTTGCTAATGCGCTATCGGTTGGCACAGCATATACGATTGTGTTTGGTTGGAATGTGACATATGATTCACCTTCAATGCTTTGTTTCTTTAAGTCACCTTTAGCAAACATCATATCGCCTTGAAGAATGCCGGTGATTCCAAGTTTAGGTAGATAACGCAATGCTACTTTTAGTTTAGCATTCAATCCTTCTGATGCATGATTGTTATCAATGTCAGCCTCTGTGTAATTCAATTTTGGATTTACGTTGAATACCCCTTTAGTACCAACAAAGAATTTGCCATTGTCTGGATTGATACCAGCAAATACAGCAGGTGCACCATCCCATTTTGTAGTGACATTTACTTTTGTGTCTGAATGACCAGCAAGCATGTCACGCAAAGAACGAAGGAAAGCAATCGCATCTCTTGCACCAGCAACGCCACGATTTAATACTTCATCCTCAATGTGTTCAAGGTGAAGATTGGCGCCTTCTTTCTTTGCGCCCTCTGTTAGGAATTCTGTGAATTTCATAGTTTTACTATTACGCCAGTTGATGGAACACTATCAGTCACAACAATACGACCAGCACTATCACCTCTTGATGGTGATTTACCGTATATTTTTGGCGTGCCATCAGAATCCTTAGCATCAGGATCAAATCTTTGGTCTTCCCGTCTTGCTCTTAATCTAAAATATAAATCGTGAGTTTTGGCGTATTCATCAGCCATTGTTAATGCACCATTCAATTTTAAAATATTTGTTTTTGCGTCATATGTGCCTATAACATCCATAGGACCAATATACATGAAGTCAATTGGTCCACCCATCGCTTCATTACCTATAACAATTTTTAATTTATCTTTTGCTGATATTTTACCAAACACATCGGGAACTTTATCACCAGCTTTAATTTTCTTTTTTGTGACCAACTCTTTAAAAGCCGCTTTCATAAATTTTTTAGCGATACCAGGAACAGCAAGTTCTAGTCCTTTAAGACCACCGCCAGCAAGAGATGGTGCAGATTCACCTTTTAGTGAGCAGTTTACAGGAACTTTTTTACCTTTTCTCATAACATATATTACCACATCAGTATATGGCTCAGAACCGCCCGCTTGTCTGCCAGTATACTTTTCTGCCTTAACCACTCCAGTTAATACAGTTTTGCCAGCAACAACAGTTATTGGATTTTTTTTGTTTTTAGTAAAGGCATCGTTAATTTTCTTAACAACACCTGATTCTTGTCGTTCTGCGGATGCGCCTGCCATTTATACTCCAGTTTATAGAGTATTTATACACGCACTCCTTCAAACTTGGAATTGAATTTTCGCTCACGATTGCCAAAAGTATTCAATGGCTTATCATCTGGAATCTGACCAGAATCAACTATAGACTGCGCTGAATCTTCTACATCATACAGTTTCATTTTAGCCCTATCAACACCAATAACAAACTTCTTGTTTGCACTAGGATCATTATAGCGATTCTTCAATTGCTTAACCATAATTTGGTTCAATTGTTCCAGTTCTTCGGTATTAATTAGAGCAAACATAAAGTCAGCAGTCGCTGGCAAACCAAACGATTCTGAGGTATCAGTCAAGTCAACATCTGAATTACTAAAGCCAGACCTTGTAGTTTGTGTAGCTGAAACAACTGGCACATTAAATTCTACAGCAAGACCACGCAATTCTTCTGCGATAGCTTTGACATAGGTGTATGAATTTACATTCGCACCTTGTTTCAATCTAGAAGAAGAACAGATATTCAAATAGTCAATGAAGATAATCTTTGGGCGAAAACTCTTTTTCAATTGTAATTCATTTAACAAAGACCTGAAATGCATAGAACTAGCACTTGCAGTTGGATACTCTTTGATGATTAGTTTACCTTGAGTTTTACTTTTCACACCTTGAAATCGTCTTTCATAATCTTCTTTGCTTATCAGGTGCAAGTCATCAAGTTTAATGTTTAGTAGGTTCGCATCAATACGCTCTGCAATCTTTTCCTCAGCCATTTCCATGGTGATATAAAGAACGTCAAAGCCTTGCGAGATACAACCAGAAGCCATGTGGCACATGAACAAACTTTTTCCCACGCCAGTTCCGGCAAGAGCGATATTAAGCGTCTTGTTAGGTAGACCACCTTTTGTGATTTTGTTAAAGAAATCCAAATCAAAGGGGATTCGTTCTTCTTTGCGATGGTAGAATTCAAATCGTTCTTCATAGTCGTTAATGTAATCGTGCCCAACATTTCTATCAAATGAAACACCAAGAGCATCGGAAAGAATCTTTGGGATTTCACCTTTTGCTTTGGTACCAAACTTATCATCCAGAATTGTGACTGATTCCATGATAGCATTATACAATGCTTTGTCTTGGCAAAACTTTTCTGTGTGTTCAGTCAGCCATTGAATGTCAGTTGGATCATCTTTGTTTGCTTTGATATCACTCAAGATTTGGATTGAGTTGCGAACCTGTTCTTCGGTAAGTTTCTTGCTTTCGGTGAAGTTAATTACCAACGCTTCGTATGTTGGCAGGTTTTTGTACTTCTCTACAAACTCTTTTATTTCGCTGTAGATGGTTCGTTCATTGTTATCTGAGAAATAATCTGATTGAATGAATGGCAATACCTTACGTGCATATTCATCATTATATATCAGATTCTTCAGAATAGAGAGTTCTAGTCGGTTCAATTTGTTTTTCCGTTAAAATTAGTTCTGTCAGTATTTCACCTAGCATTGTAACAAATTTTTCATCTTGATTCAATACATCCTTGTCATATTTCATCAAGTTAACCACATGATATCCAAACTTGAGTTTGGCCATGTTTAGTTCTTCTGTTACAGATGCGTAGGTATAATAGTATACTACACCAGCATAGTCACCACGGAGAATTTCTATGCCAGTTAAATCCGTTTCTTCAAAGTCGTGAAGTTTGAAATCTACGCTTTCTTTAAACTTCTTCGGCTTCTTCCAGAACATCATCTTGCCCCATAATGTTACCATAAGAGATTTCATATTTCTTCCTCACAAAATCTTTGAAGTCCTCGCTTGCAAGAATCTCACCCCAAAATTCTTCATTCTGAGTATCAGCAAGGCGTTTCTTGTCTCCAGTTTCGCCAGTTTCTTTATCAACTTTACAGTACCAACCATTTGTTGGTTTAAGAACATGACCAGATTCAAGTGCAATATCAATTAAACCAGACCATTTGTTGATACCGCCATCATAAGATACACTAACTGGAATCTTAGACTTCTCGCGGACATACCTAGACTTTTCTACATTGATAATGAAATTGTAGCCAGTAATTTCTGTGCCATCTTTTTCTTGTTGGCGACCGATGATGAAGATGTTATCAGCAGAGTAATATGAACCAGTACCACCACCAACAATATCTTTTGGATACAAACCAATCTCTTTGTATGTGTGATTCACAACAACCATTGGAATATCTTTTAGATTCAAGTGAGGTGTAACCATACGGAACAAACTCTTAACTTGTTTTGCGCGGCTCATATCTGCAACTGATTTGCCTTCAAGTGCATCATCAATTTCTTTCTTTGATGCGAGGTTACCAATTGAATCAATGATAATCATTACTCTATCGTTTCGCTCAATACCTTCCAACTGTTTCATTATGTCGAATTTGAGTTGTTCAATATCTGTAAGAGGAGTATGGAGCACCCGCTCTGTGTCAATACCAAAAGTATCAAAATAAGACTGCGGAGTACCAAACTCTGAATCGTAGAAAATAAGGACTGCTTCATCGTATTTGTCCATGTAAGATTTAGCCATCAACAAACTAAATGCAGTCTTAAAGTGCTTTGATGGACCAGCCCACATTGTAAGACCAGGCGTTAGACCGCCTTCTAATTTACCAGATAGAGCAACATTGACCATAGGAATGGATGTTGGTATCATATCTTTCTCAGTAAAGAATTTTGATTTAGATAGAATTGCACTATCTTTAATCGTAGAATTCTTTTTAATTTTGTCCAATAAACTCATAATTATCCTTTAGAAAAAATCTGCCAGGGAACTTGTCTTCTCAACTTGCCAATCAATACAATCTAAAATGATTTTGATTGGGTCAAGAAACGCTTTCTCAAATTGTAACTCATAATCAATGTAATTGTCAAGTCCAAATTCAGTAGGCAGGCGTGTTGGATACGATATTACCGTATCATTGATTGGATTCGGTTGAATCAAGTAGGTAAATTTTAGTTTCTCGCCTTCTTGAACCTTGGGGTACTTGTTTGTTAAACTATGTTTATTCAACAGGTAATTATACAACAAAGCACCCTTAACGTGAATCGGTGTACCCTTAGTATATATTTGCGCTTTGTCGGTGTATGTCTTCAAACCATTGACCGAACGAGGAAAAGATATTTCTTCAATCGGTAGTGTTCTGAATTCTTTGCGGAAGTCAGCAATGAATTCTTGCACATCATCTTCGGTACCAGTTACCATCAATTTTATAACTTCTTTCATCTTGTCACGAATAGAAGATGGTGTAGAAGACTTTACCATTTCAAGACCCATGACTTTCATCTGAGGCTCGGCATACTGAACACCTTCGTTGTTATACACATTCAGAATGTAGCGTTTCTTTGCTGTCCAAATACCTTTGTTGGACAAGCCTTCACGCTTCATTTGCATTTTTTGGGAATATGCGTTGACATACGTAGCAAGTTCTTGATAACTCTTATCAATATATGGTTGAATCTTATCTTCACAGACACGGTCCATGAAGGAGATAAGTTGGTTAACATCCGTTTTCTTTGAATACACTTTATCAACCAACTCACCAAGGCGGAGATAAATTGAATCTGTGTCTGAGGCAATAACATAATCTACACCATTCGTTTTTAACAAGTCATTCATATACTTATTAATCTTTTCTTCAATCCAACGAATTGAAAGTTGACCAGCGGAAGTAACACCAAGTGCTAGGCGCAAATCATAGAATCGGAAGTATTGTGAACCCATCGCACCATAAGCAGAATTCAATGAAACTTTCTTGGCCAGTTGCAGGTTGTCATACCGAGCAATCTTCTTTTTCAATTCATACTTCTTATTGGCATCTGTTTCTTTTTCGTATTCCTGTTTAGCCGAAATCATCATCTTCTTAAACTTCTTTCGGTCTTCATACATTTCTTCCAACATCTTAGGCAAGAAACCTTGCTTGTCGGTACGGAAGAATTGGCCATTCGGTGTAATAGTCACACCTTGTATTTTTGAAGTATCAACTTCTTTGGTCAACATCTTTTCAACATTAACACCATCAGAAATAATTTGACGCATGTTGGCATCATAATCACCAACTTCAACGATTGTTTCTGGTGAAATGTTGTACTGCATCATCAAGTGAGGATACAAAGAATTCAAGTCAAACGATGCAATATAATTATGCACACCAACTTGTGGATCTTTTACATACGCACCTTCAAAAGCACCATCTTTAACGCTTGTCTCATTAGGAGGCACAACGATGTTTCGTTCAAGCAAATAGTTATAGATGATAGCATCCCACATCCTAGTTTGTGTAAACACATCACCATAGTTAGACTTGGTATCATATGAAAGTGTCAAAGATAATTCAATCAACTTTAACTTAGCTTCCAATTCAACAATCAACTCAACGTCAACGATGTTATACTCAATAAACTTTTGATAGTTTAATCTATACAACTGATGCAAGTTTTCAAATTCATCATAAGAAAGTTTTTTCTTACCTAGTTCAATGTAGGCAATATTGTCCAAGCGATATGAATCTTGTGACTTACCACCAGGAGCAAACCATTTGTATAATTCAATGTAGTCTAGTGATGAAATACCATAGATTTCATACGAGATTAATTCACGACCTTTGATATTAGTCTTTCGTTCTTGCACAATTCCCCATGGTGAAAGATACTTCATTTCATCTTCACCAAGAATCTTAACAAAACGATTAATCAAATATGGAATATCAAAGAAGCGAGTGTTCCAACCAGTAATGATATCTGGCGTATTGTATTTCCAATCGTCTAGGAATCTTTTGCACAGGTCATATTCATCCCTGCACTTTATGTAAGTAACATCATCACGGTTGTTATTAAAACTGCCGCAACCATATACTTTCATATCACCATCAAGTGTCTTTACGGCAATCGCTGTGATTGGCTCATTTGCTTGGTATGGGTCAGGAAAGCCATTTTCGGAGCCGACTTCAATATCAATGACTGCAATGTTAATCTTGGCTTGGTCCCAATCAATTGCACCTTTGAATTCATCAGCAATATAGGCATATTCATATCTTGTGTTACCATAAATCTTAAAGTTTTCAACATCTTCATATCGTTTAATGAAGTCTCTACAATCACGAATTGAACCCATGGGAACTTCATCCAGGTATTCACCATGGAGAGTTTTCCATTTTGTTTCTTTCTTGGAAGGCAAAAACATTGTAGGCGTGTAACCCACGCGGAGTTTTACACGCCTACCGTTTTCTACGCCTCTGTAAAGAATGTTGTTGCCAACACAAATTACATTAGTGTAAAAATCACTCATTAAAATTTAGGAATAGAAGATGCGATTTGAATGCCAGAACCAAACACTTGATTGTATTGATTATGCAATTCGGGTGCTGGTGTAGTTATAGTAAGAATGTCCGATGAAGAAAATTTAATACCGACATTAAATTCTTCACAGAAATCTAAGAATGGTGAGAAGCCCATCATTGGACCATCTTTGGTTGGCTGTACAATAACCTGAACAGGTTGCTTTACAGTATATTCACCACCGACATATTCAACATCGCCGATGATGGTTTGATTTGTTTTAAAAGTAAGGAGTTTCACACTCATACTTTGATCCTTTCTTCTGCAAAAAAGGTTTTCAATGTTACCCACTTCTTGGGGAACAACATTTCACGACCGCGGAAGTCGGCCATGTCTAGGGTTGGGTCATTAACTAGACCAACGAGTTCAACCATATTGTCAAACTCACGCAGAAACAGGTCATACTTGTATGCCTGAAGTTTGTTTTCAACTGCCATTTGATAGGCGAGTTTTGATGTATTGATATTACTCAATTTCAATATTACTCCATTGTTTAAGTTTTAGAAATTTGTTTTGCTTTGCTAACATCAATTCTTTCCAATCAACGCCAACATCTTTCTTTACAAGCAAATCAATCATAGCTAGAAGGTCACCCAATTCTTCCTGCAACATTTGAATGTTTGTTCGGTCTTTACCAGGTTTTAATTGGTCAGGACCAAAGCGAAAACATTTGCTTATTGCTTGAGTGACTTCTGCACATTCTTCTTGCAGAATTAAAAGAATTTCTCTAGTATCTTCATCCATAACGATATTATATCACAGTTTAATGAAAGGTGCAAGTACTGGAGCACTCCATCCTTCAGGTTTCATAACTTTACCTGATTCATTCTTAATAACTTTACCAGTCACAGAATCAATCTTGCATAGATTGCTACGAGCAACTTCGGCCCAAGCACCAGGTACTTCAAAGCCTTTCATGCGACAGTAACCTAGAATAACCCAAATCATGTCCATACATGCATCTAGTTGTTCTACATCATCTTTGGCTTTAAGTGCGTCTTGAAATTCCCAGAATTCCTCATTAATGAGGTTACGGTAAAGACTAATGTTCTCTATACTGGGAACTTGGTCACATGCGTCAATAAAAATATTAACGTCTTTATTCATATCAGTCATAATATATCCTATTGGTTGCAGGCCGCGGAGTTGCACCGGAACTGAGGATTATGAGTCCTCTGTGATACTGTTTCACCAACCTGCTTTATATTTAGTTTTCTTTAGAAAATCTTTGAAGATTCTCCAGTATCTTTGCCAACGAGTTTCAGTAATCTTACTTACAATAACTTGCCCATCAACATAGTCAATGTTCAATAGGTCATTTGTTTTCCAACCCATTTCTTTCATAAGTTCATCTGGCAATTCAATTATTGCATCACCATTTTCACAAATCTCAATGACCTGTGATGTATAAATTTTACTCATATTTTTTCTACCTTAACGGACGCTTTTTGTAAAAAATTGATACCATCATCGCTACGATAAGAGTTCCTATATAGAACACTGTTAATGCCACTTTGGTATATAAGTTTGGCACACTCCAAACATGGAGCATGGGTAATAAACATAGTAGCACCCAAACCAGATTGTGTAGACTTAGCAAGTTTTGCAATCGCATTAGTTTCCGCATGTAATACCTCTGGTTTGGTTGTTAGTTTATAACGAAGCCATGGAAGGTCTTCAGTTTTTGGTAACTGTTGTTCACTCCATGGCCACTGTTCTTCAATTTCTTCAGGAGACAACCAACCACCTGCTGTTTGGTCCATATATTCTTTATCTTCACAGTTGTTATCCCAACCAGATGGCATACCATTGTATCCAATACTAATGATTGTATTATCCTTTACGACAACACAACCAACTTTCAAACGGCGGGCTGAAGATAACTTAGCGTAAACTTCAGCCGCTTCCATGTGAGCGGTATTAAACTTGTTCAAGTTTTGCCTTCTGTTTCTTCTCATGCACAACAGGTTTATTGCCAACAAGTTGTGCGTGAATCATAGCATTCTTGTACGAATGCCTCTCAAATGGATTAACCATAGTAGCCATACGGCGTTTAACACTACGATTAATTTTAAAGTTAGGACCAGGTTTCATATCAAATCTCCAAAAATTTAAGTTCAAATCTATCTGCACGGTCTTCGTAACGAATGTAACCACGTGGATTGCAAACGATTCTTGTGCTACCAATCATGTAATCAAAGTCTTCATGCGTATGCCCATGAGTCCATAGTTTAATTTGTGGATGGTCAATGATAAAATCATCCAAATCGGAACTATAGCCACCATTCATAACAACTTCTTCTTTATACCGAGGATGGGTTGACTGTTTGCTAGGTGAATGATGCCCAACGACAACAAACTTTTGTTCCCATTTACCTTCAATCATAATGCGGATGTAGTCCATCATTTGCTTATGGTCTTCAACAGCATCTTCTGGTGTGAAACGAGCCGCACGTTGTTTGAAGATGGGCTTTTCCCTATTGTCTACACCATGGATCTGTTCGTATGATTTAAAATTTACCATGCGGTGACTGTTGTCCACACAACGGAAGTCATTCATCATACCTGGCATTTGCATGAGTGTGATTGGATCTTCTTTGTTCATATCTGTCCACAAAGTACCACCGATGAATGTTACATCATCAAGAACAAAAGTATCTTTGTCTAGGATATGGAGATTGCGTATATAAGACAGCCTATCACGCAAAGTTGTAAGAGTGTGCCGATAATCACCGTTATAGTGTTCATGGTTCCCCATAATATAAATGACATGCGGAAATCTTTCAGCGCATTCACTAAAGAATTTATGGTAAATTTCTGAACGAACATTCGCATCAAAGAATCCAATATCATCTTTTTTCATCAAATCTCTAGCTACGCAAATATCTCCAGAGAGAATAAGAACATCAGCGTTCTCGGTATTCTCAAAAGAGATTTCACCAAACTCAAGGTGTACATCAGATGCTAGTGCAATTTTCATAGTTTACTTTCTGCCTTCAAGTGCTTATTATAACACAAGAAGGCAGATTTTTCAGGTAATAATCAAACTTTTTCTTGAAGAAGTTGTGGCTTACTTACAGTATTGATAGCAATCTTTACCGGTAATTTTTCAACTGGTACAACATTGACTAGTTTTACAGTAAGAATACCATTCTCCAAACTTGCACCATCAACTTGCACAGTATCAGCCAATGTCACAGTTTTCTTAAATGAACGTGTGCCAATACCACGATGTAAATAGTTTCTGGTGTCACCAAGGTCTTTTTCACCTTTGATTGTCAAAGTATTTTTCAACACCTCAATGGTAACTTCACTTTCGTTAAAGCCAGCAACAGCCAATTCAACAAGATAATTATTCTCGTCAACTTTGACAATGTTATGTGGTGGGAAAGTGGTAGGTTTTTCCGTTAGCATAGTATCAAATGTATCAAGAAGGCGGTCAAAGCCAACAACGGAAGGATATAGATGTGTGAATTTTAATGTCATAAAGTTCTCCTTTAAAAGCAAGTTAAAAAAATGTTACCCCGAAGGCGTAACTTCCAGCTTACCTTATACTGGTCCAAACTATCGTGTCGGAGGTGTAATTACACGGACGCCTTATACCGTAGCATCAAACAGCCCTAAGGTGGGTACAGTTATTTATACAACTTTACGAAAGCCGCATTGTTTACAAAGTATTTTCTTTGTGGTTCTTCCGGCTTGTAAACTTGAATAAATGTCATTGTACTGTCAACTCTTTTCTCATACAAATTACTGGTACAAACAATCTCACCAGTGTAGATGTTTTTCAACTCTGTAATTTTTTCTTTCACTTTTTTCATAGTTTACCTCAATCATTCTTGAGACTTCTTTCCGATGTTATACTTGCTGACTAGTTCCCATTCATCTTTTTCTTTATAAGATATAATCTTAATTTGATGGATAGGTGCAATCTTGTCTACCATAATTTGTGGATTAACAATCTTAACTAGACCCCATTCTTCCAATAGTTTAGCAATAGCATTCCGTCTTTCAATATCATTATCTATGATGCTAGAAGGTTTACCATCTAGCGCAAATAGTTCTTTGAAGTGTACAATATAGTATTGACCCTTCTTGTGTAGGATGTGGCAAGACTGATATAGAACCCGTTCTTTACGTGAGGATACACCAATTCTGGTTAGTGTCTCTCTTACTTTTAAGAAGTCATCGTGTTCGTTTAGCGTCACCTCAACAAAGGTTGATAAGTCGACCATTTCATTTCCTTAATCCACCGATATCGGTTTTTTCTTTTAGTTCTTGGATTTGTTCATCGCTAAGTAGGCGCAAGGCATCACGGGCTTTAGAATCGGATAGACCGAAGTATGTCTTTACACATGCTATATCTTCACTTTTTTCAGCCTTAACCCACTTATTGAAAGGTCTTTTCTTGGACCTAACTATATTTAGTAAATAGTCATTTTGTAGTTTCTTGTCTAGGAGAGCCCTACGATTCATTTCGTTGGCGTACATGATGCAGTCCTTGTGGTAGGAAAGCGCACGATTCACCAGAAATGGCTCATAGGATTTCTCAGTCGCATCATCCACAATCAACTGCTTTTTACCATGCAGGATCTGGTTTACATATTCAAATGGGTTGCTCATTTTTTATAAATCTCTGTTATATCGTTACTCTTAGCATTTCCATTGTTATTTTGTAGAGTAGGACGCTTACTACTAACAACAGCAAATGATGCTATTTTAGTATAATTCATTTGTGAGTGTGCAACATTTACATCATCAAACATATTCCGACCCGAAACTTTTCCTACATTCCAACAACTAACACCATCTTCATTCAAGTAAGACAAACTTTTTTGAATTAATGGAAATAAAAATACATTATTCCAAATTTCATAACTAGATGTTTTTTTGATAGATTGTGTATTCTCATGCGTGTAGATTTCTAAATCAAAATATGGAGGACTTGTTAATATCATATCAATTTTTGGCAATGAATATTGATCCATTTTAAGCGCATCATCACAAATCAATCTAACACTATTTTCAATTCCCAAAAATTTAGATAAATTTATTAAACTTTTATATGTTTTTGTATTTGGCTCAAACGCAATATATTCTGCACCAGATGCGACAACACCCAACATTCTTCCTCCCCAACCAGCGCATGGATCAAAAACTATTTTTGGTTGATATTTAATACACAACAATTTTGCCATTTGAGGGCGAAACATTGTACTCTTGGTAATACCACAACAAAAATAAATTCCTCTTCTCAACTCGGATAGATAAGGAGTACTATGACTTTTTCTATTCCACTTCAGAATTTTCTCAAGATTTTCTTTTGTCCATAAATTGGAAAAACTTTTTCCTTTATTATTTTCAATATCATAAAAATTAGGAAAGAAATGTTCACACAATTTCATACCAATTCTTGATGTGGAATTTATATACTCACTATTTGAATTCCATAGACACAAATTATTCCAATCTGTTTTTAATTGATTATCGGTATATTTTGTGATGAAATCAATATTTTCTAATTGTTTAGCGAGTTCAGGAAGAATGAAATCAAATTCGGAATCAGTTAAACTACGTGTAGAATTTCTAACATTTAAAAATTTATCAATACTTACATCCATAATTGAAGTCCTATTTTTTTTATACCATCTTCCAACCATGTATCCATTTCTTGAAGAATACCAGTTTCTTCTAGTTTAGAGTATTTATCAGCAAACATAAAATCATCGTTTTTTCCTTCTTCTCCACCTTGTTGATGCCTAAATATACGACTATCTGAATTGATATTTGATATAAACTTTTCTTTATATAACCAATTCATACGAAAATGATTATCTGGATTTACACCGAGAAATATAAGTCTTTCCCAGTCCTTATGACAGGCAAGATGATTGAACGTAAAAAAATCTATTCTTCTACTTAAACTAAATTTTATTTCTGTTTTGTAGCCATCAATAATTCTATCGTGTCCTGAATTGTACCTTTTACAAACATCACTACCATTTTTGTCCATTATCTTTGAAACTAAAATTTCACCAAAAGCACCCATTTGTGTATTTGATAAATTTAAATATCCTTCAAACGACGTTCCTATCCACGGATCATATGTTTTTTGTTTTACATAATTTTGAAGAATGCCATCTTCAAAAAATGTATTCAAATCAATCATGTCAACATCCTAATCAGACCAATGGTATCAATAGTTGTCAACAATAAGTAGTTAGCCAACATGCCAAAAGATTGCCGAGACCAAGCAGCCCAAGCATACAAGGCACAACCAGCAATCCAAATAGGATAGAGAGCCAGAAGAGGTGGGTTTGGGACTGTGCTTGCCATAGTAATTGAGCAACCAATACTGATAGCCCAAGCAAGCAACTCAATACAAAACCGAATTCTATTAGACTTAAAATCATCTTTGATCCAATCAAATGTGGGTTTGAATAAATCTAATATCATAGATTTTCCGATTCAATCTGAACAGCATAGTGCTGTCTCAGTTTCAAGTATGCATTGAGAACAGATTTAGGCACAATACCATTTCCATATTGATATGTAATTTGTTCAATCGCATTAGCTAATTCTCTGGAGTATTTAATCTCCATAGTTGTTCCGATTGGATGTACTTCAAAGTCGCTCATAAAAACTCCACGCTTACCATAAGTTCTGTCAAACATGCAACGGTGTTAATCTCAGCATCAGCAACGAATGCTTGCTTGTATTGATAATCGGCTAGGATGATAACCGCTTGAGGTATGCTTTGTGGTTGCAATACTTCATAAAGACTATCATACAGTTTACGATACAATGTTGCGGCATCAAAGTCAGCAGTAGCAACCCATTTACGAATTGCACCAAAGTCTTTGTTCTTCAAGTGCTTGGTGATTTCTGCGATTGATATGTCACCAATCTGTGCAAGAATACCAACATCAATCTTACCAAACTGTGAGTAGCGTTGCAGTTCATTTAGAATACGCCGAAAGTCTGGAAAGTGTTTCTTGATTAACTCAGCAATTACCTTGTCTTCATACTCAACATTTTCACTTTGCAAAATTGTCTGGATTCGTTTGAAAAACTGACCAGCCATCTTTGTCTTTTCATCGTTCTTCAAAGCAAAGTCAATAACAGCACAGCGGCTGTGCAACGGATCAATGATGCGATTTTTGAAATTACATGTAAAGATGAATGAACAGTTTGATGCAAACTCTTCCATCGCATTACGCAAAGCTGGCTGTGTTGAATTAGGATTCAGATAGTCAGCTTCATCAATGATGATAACTTTGCGACCGCCAGTGAATGACATTGAAGATGCAAAGTCTTTAATCTTGGTACGAAATACATCAATACCAGATTCATCAGAACCATTAATCATAATGTAATCAGCATCAATCTGATTACACATTGCCTTAGCAACCGTGGTCTTTCCTACACCTGCGCCACCTGAAAGCAACAGGTGCGGAATCTTTTCCGAGTTTACATATTCCTGAAACGGCTTTTTCAAGCGGTCTGGTAGAATACACTCCTCAATAGTTTTGGGGCGGTGTGCTTCCGTCCACAATAAATGTTGCATAAAAACTCCATAATAAAAAAATCAAAAAATCAACCTTCGTTGGTTGAGCCAAGTTCGGTAGCAACCCAATATTGCAATGGCTTTGTGGTGTTCTTGAAGTGTGCGATACCTTTGAAAGAAATAGAAACTTCATAAGAACCAGGAATCATTTTCATGTTCTCAGTCTTGAAAAGCATCTTGTATTTCTTACCATTACCTTCAGCGACTTCAAGTTGATTGCTATGGGTAGATGTGTTTTTGTCATCAAATGCAGTCACAGAAACTTTTTGACCATCTGATGTTACCGCAATGTGTGGTGTTCCAAGAATGGATGAGGAACGCAAAATGAATTCTAGATCCTCTTGTTTAAGAGTGAATGTTACTTCTGGGTCAGGCATCTTAACAGACTTATCTGATGCATTCTTAATCATAGTCGCATCACAAATCCGATATGTGATTTTACTACGACCAGTGGTGTCATTGATAACGGCTGATTTAGTAGCGGTATCAATATTAAGTTGTGAATTATCTTGATGCAATCCTAGGACTGCAAGGAATTTATTCAGGTCATAGATACCAAAATCTTCATCAATCGTTTCTGTGATTGTGGTTTCAGCCAATACTTGTTTCTGTGCGTCACAAGTACGCAATACATTACCTTTGCGGAACATAATTCCATCGTTGATAGATGCAAAGTTTTTCAATACACTCAAGGTGTCTTTAGACAATTTCATAATATACTCTCCAAAAAAATTTAATTATACAACATTCATTCAGCATTGTCAAGCGAATACTTAACATCATGCTCAAATAAAAATGATAGACAACACATAGCATGGGCTAGATGATGAATACCTGATTCTGGGTCTAGTTGCTCACCCATTTTCCATGCCCATATGTGGCGTTCCATCGCATCAAAGTACCTGCGTTTGGAATCGGGAACTCTTTTCCAGTTATCTCTTTCATACTTCTGAGCACCAAAAGTAAGAACCCTTACCATCTCTTGTTGAGCGAGTGGCGGAATCAAACCATATTCTAGTTTGTTTCCGTCAAATTTGCGACCGCCTGTAGTAGCAGTCTGTGATGCTGTAATGGCATCAAGTTGTGCTTCCCAGACATTTGCCATTACAGTTTACCCGTCAATTCAGCAATCTTAGCCAGATTACCAGTGAAAGGATATGTACCGATATGTTGTGTTCTCATCCATGGACACAAGAAGATAGAACCACCTGTTTTGCGCCATAGTTGACAAAACATATAATCTTCACTTAGGTACCTATCAGAGCCACCGCCAGTTGCGCTATCAAGTGTATCAATCACGGTATCAAAGTACGCATGAATGTAACGTGATCCATCAAAGTGTGCTTGCCCAACATGGTCAGGTTTGTAACGCAATTGAGGATAATTTTTTTCCAAAATAGGAAACACTTCTCGCTTGACCATCATGTAGCCAGTACCAATCTCCAAAACTTCTAGAGGTTCAGTTACTGAAAATTGTTGAGTGCCTTTAACAACGTTGAAGACATAATCACCAACAAGATTTTCCAACTCTTGTGGTGCCAAGTCTGGATGTTTACGGGCGGCTAGTGCGATGTTGTTCCAGTTGATGGCTTTCTTTGGGTAAGGACCACCAATAACATCTTTATCAAGTGCTAGAAGTGCGACAACATCTTGTGGATTGTAGTGAACATCAGAATCAATAAAGAGTAGATGGGTACAATCTGAGCGGAGAAATTCATCTACCAAATAATTTCTAGCCCGTGTGATTAATGATTCATTGAACAAAAACGAAAATCGTGTTTCAACTCCATATTTGGACATGATAGCTTGTAGGTCAAGACTAGCCTTAACATACATGCCATGAGCCATGCCGCCATACATTGGTGTTGCAACAAACAATTTATGCTTTTTCAAGTCTTCAATTTTAACTTTTATTTCCATAATTTATCCATAAAAAAGAGGATGTGATACAAGTATATATCACATCCTTCTTAGCAATCGCCTAAGGATTAGGCAAAAGTGCTAACACCCTTTGCACGTAGGGCTTTGATGCCTTCTGCAACCATGCGCTTGGTTGGCTGACCAAGGCGGTAGAAGGAAATTTTACGACCATTAGCAAGAGTTTTGCTGTTGGTGTAAATTGCATGGCCATCTTCACGCAATTCGTTGATACGTGCGGCAACATTGGTGATGCCGAAACGTGCCCGAGCCTGGGCAGTAGTGAAGGTGTTGTAACCATCAGTCTTGCTCAAAGCGGCAAGCATTTTTTCTTTAGTAGTCATTTTAGACATAATAAACTCCATAATAAAACCACACTTTGGATATACACTTGAGAGGTGGTCATTCTCAAGATTCATAATTATAACAAACCACCAAGAGTAAGTCAATACTCTTAGTGGTAAACGTATCAATTAAAATGGTATTTCTTCATCATATGAAGGCACATTCTCCGTGATAAGAACTTCTTCTTTGACTGGTGCATCAAGTTTGGTATACAAGTCAAGGAATGACATTTTGGTATCGGTGTCAAAACGATTCAAGCACAAAGATACCGCTTTCATTCGGTCACCATGCACACCGTATGTCTTGCAAATGTGTACCAGACGGCGTGTGGAGATGATTTCATCAACACCACCTTCAAGGAATGTTTTGCGAATAACATCAGCCCAAGTAACAAGTTTCTCGGCAAATTCATCATCGGTACGACCAGCGGTGGTCAATTCTTTTTTGATGATTTTCTTCTCAACTGCAACAGGAGGATATTCCTGTTCGTAAGTATTGAGAAAACGCTCCAAGAAGGCTTCGTTCAATACGTTGGTGAACATATAGCGACCATCTTCGGAGCCTTTACCCTTAGTGTTGGCTGTAGCAACAATGGTAAAGCCTTCGGCTGGATATACAATCTCACCTTTTTTCTTCAACATGAAAGGCTTGCCTTCTAGCACCCGTTGTAAGCAGGAAAGGTTTTGTGCACCGTAGTCAATTTCATCAATACACAAAACGGCACCTTGTCGTGCGGCTGTAGTAACAGGACCATCACGCCATTCCATCTGACCGTTAATCAAAACAAAGTTGCCGAGCAAATCACCTTCATCGGTTTCGGGTGTCATTGAGATACAAACGAATTTGCGTTTTGCTTTGGCACAGGCTTGTTCAACGGACATGGTCTTGCCGTTACCAGATTGACCAGTAATAAAGATTGGGAAGAATTGTTTACTGTTTACGATAGCCAGCAAATCTTCATAGTTGCCAAACGGCACATAATTTTTGTAAACTTGAGGAATTAGATTTTCAGTCTCAAGGTCGGTAGAAACACTAGCGATTCGGTTTTGTGCAACAGGTGCAAGCGGTGCAGTTTCGGTTTTCTTCATAGGTAATACTTGGGCTGCCAAGTCAACGGTGGAAACATTTTGTGATGGCAGTTTATATAGCCCACGACCAGCACGATTTTCTGGATCTTTTGTGAACCATTGTGGATATTTTAGGTCATGTTCATTACAGATACTCCAAATGTCTTCAACATTCAAAGTATTTTTGCCAGTAGCCAAAGCTAAGGAAATAAACTTTTGCCGAGCGGCTACATTCACGGTACGCATAATATAAACTCCATTTCAATCAATCAATAAAACAATTATAACAAAGAAACACCACCTTGTCAATAGGTGGTGTTGTAAAAATGTCACAGAGCAATCTCGCCAATGAAACGATTTACCAAAACACGGCTTACTTGTTTCTTCTTATTCATTTTCATAAATGCATTCTTTAGTTTGCCAGCAGTAACTACACCTTCAACACGTAAACTTTCGTTTTCAATTTCAAGGTCATCGCCGCCAGGAATAATAAAGAATTTATTGTACCCAGAATTTTTAGATTCTAGGAATCTTTCAGTCTTCATAATTTGTGCAAGTTGTTTTGCCGCTTCTTTACGCATGTGGTAAGAATCATTAGAATGACCAGCATGAATTTGGCGCAATGATTCACCTTTTTCGTTGATATAACGGCGCTCAATGCCAGCACGGAGACTTGCACCACTTCCAGCAATGAAGAAACCAATAATCTTAGAACCTGTAGTTTTGCGATACCAATTAAAAACTGATTTACGCACAGGACATTCATCATCATCAACCATCAATTCTTCAAATTTATTTTTATTATCACGCAAAACAAGATTGTATTGACCGTGGGCAATACCTACTGTACTGGAGTAAGATTGACCTCTGTAATCTACACGCTCACCGACTACGGAATTAATTCTGTCGGCATCACCATCATGCATGATAACCGTGTTCACAATATCAAGATTGTTCACTTTGCGGAATTGTTCAACAAGCGGCTTCAATGCAATCATTGCTTCGGTCATAGGAGTATTTGACAAATGCTCAGTTTTAGGCGTTGAAAATTTACGATTACCACGATAACCGTAACTACAAGCCAAAGCCATGATATTTTTAGAGCACCGTGCAAATTCACTTGCACTCATTTTTGAATTCAAGTATTCACGCAAGAAAACATCTGATCCACTCAATTCGTGGATGTTTTCGGAGAATGAACGATTGTTTGCACGGACGTGGTCAAGTTGAAAAGCACTATCATCATTGCCAAAACCATACACAACAAAAGGAATATTCACTTTGCGGCAGAACATAGCCAGCACCAAAATTTGTTCCCATGATGATTCCATATTGTTACTCATTGAACCTGAACGGTCAAGCAACAAAACTAAACCATGCGATTTGCCTTTTGGTACAAAGGTTGCTTTGCGAAAAATATTGTCATCAACTTGGTATTTGTAGATACGGTTAACATCAATATCACCAGTCTCAGAAATTTTCTGCTTGGAATATTTTGATGCGGCTTTACGCATTTCAAATTCTTTTGCAAGCAGAGAAATGTAGCGGTCATTCCGGTTTTTGAATTCACGGAGCAAAGTATTTTGGGAATCTTTATATGAATCATACCGGTCAGCCCAATACTTTTCCATCAATTCATGTACCCGTTTGTATGGAGTAAGAATTTCAGAATAAATTGGAGTTGGCAAATTCACATACAAATATTCTTTGCATGATTTGTCCAACAATTGAGTTTCGTTTTCACGGTACTTTTCATCGGTTGCACAAACTGGATCAAAGTCTTCATCTTCACTGGTACTATTGTGTGATTCTTTATCACGGTTAATAGTATCGCTTTTTTCTGTTTTTTCTTCTGCGGCTTCTTCCGAATCGGAATCTGATTCACCTTTGGATTTGGTTTCATCTTCACCGTCGGTTGATTCGGTTTCGTTTTCACCAGCTTGCGGCTGACCATCTTCCTGATTTTCTTCTTCATCGGAAGAAGCATCATTGCCGTCCATGTCCATTTCATAATCGCCATCTTCATCATCTTGGAATGAATTCAACTGGCGAATTTTACTATCTTGAATTTCTTTTTGTTCAGTTTTTGAATAGTCAAAAATTGCTTCGGTAACACGGACAACATCTTCCCAGGTTTCGCACGATTCAACATCGGCTAACATTTTTTCTTCTTCACTGGTAAATTTAATGCCTAATGCCACACCACCTTTTGTATAAAGGTTCAAGCGGTCAATGAAAGGCAAGGCATTTACATCACGGTACTTGATACCGAAAAAGTCTTTTTCTAATAGTTGACCATATGCTTTGACAAACGATTGGCGCAAGCCAGGAAAACGGCGTTTGACTTTTTTCTCAATGCGGGCATCTTCAACCACATTCAGGAAGTTTTTGAAATTCTTATTGAATTTGCCAGTGCCCATAACTGCATTGTGCCAGCCTTCTTCAGGTGTTTCCAATGCATGACCAACCTCATGCCCGGTCAGCAAATCATACATTTCGCCAGACATATCTTTCCAGATTGGGAGAGTAAGAACACGGTCTTTAAGATTAAAAGAGGCTGTAGCCACTTTGCGGTGTTCAACGGTGAGGTTCTCAGTAGCCATCAACTTGGCTAATTGGGACTTAGATTCTTGTGTAAACTGCATGGACATTCCTTAACAACATACAAGTATTCTATCACACCCACTTGAATTGTCAAGTACTACTAAAGTATTATGTTGCCAAAAAACAACTATCTTTTCTCTCCCAGAATGCTGGTCTATTATTCCAGCAAGCGGTGTTAACACTTTCGTATCCATATTTTCTGAGGGTCTTACCGAACAATCTTCCTATTTGTTTTCCATCATACACTTCGGTGCCATCTTTGTATTGATTGAAATGACCAATCGCTTTTCCATTGAATGTGTTTGCTATCAACATGAATTTTGGTGAATTCTGTTCAAGCACCTCAATCAAATGCTCAATCGGTCTATCAAAATGTTCAAAGTACTCCGATGCGAAAATCAAACTTGTTCCGGGCTTTTCAACTTGTGATAGGTTCTCAATGATTTTGAAATTATGTTTCTCACCCAACTCTGTTGCCATCTTATACTGGTAACTATCTTTTAGATTTGTACCATAAACGGTTGAGTTTGGAAACAACTCTTTCATACCAGCTGTAGTATAACCGAAACCGCATCCTAAGTCAATAACATTATCAACATTACCTATGTATTCAACTATACTTTTACCAAACATAGACTTGGGTGCATTGATTTCTTTGAGATACCTTCTGGAATATTTTGACCAGCACATCCACACTTCGCAAAAATAATAAGCATCAGAGTAAACAGAATAGTCTGGTGTTGTATCTAATGATGCATACCATCTATTCTCAAGGTCTTTCATTTGACGCATATCATCATCTGGAATGATTGCGCCATCATGCGCTTTCATACAATTCAATGTGACTTTGAATGCGGTATCAATATCAATATCTGCAACCTTAGCACAGTTTTCAAGATATCGTTTTAGACCTTCTTTACCAATCTCATTAACAATACTCATTAATCTGGTTTCCAGTTACGGATAAGTTTCATTCCATATTCGTTGGTACCTTCTGGAATTACCACATCAGGTTTCATTCGCAGTTTATTTACCTTGAATGGATTGTAGTCAACATAATGATGCCAACGACCATAACGCCAAACAACTCTTGCAACATCTGGATGCATATCAGCAAGCATCTGCGACTTGTTGATTGTACCGCTACTGTTGTAACCAGTCTTCTTAAAGTTTTCATCGGCATCTGCAAATTCTTTATGATAGAATTCTTCTGTGTTACCACCCTTAACTGTTTGTGTAGCCGCTTTGCCTTGCAAGAATGCATTGAATTGAATTGTGCAATCACCATCTTTCAATACACGGAGACAAATATCGGTATCTTCATTGTACCTACCACGCCAACGATGTTTACAATCATTAGAGATTAGCAAGCAAGAATAGATTCGTGTGTTGGTTACAAACGGAGGATACTTAGAGTTTGGTGCAATGAAGAACCTATACTGAAAGCCAGAGATTGGCACATTCTCAAAGCGGTCAACAAAATCTTCGGCTGCTCGGAAGATAGCACCAGATTCAACACGATATCTTTTGTTCTGATTCAATCTATAGAAATCAGAAATGTTATCATCTAGTACCCAATGTTTTTCAGCGCCAATTTGAATCGCATGATCCCAACACCAATTTCTAGCACGACCAGGACCATCGCCATGATTACTGAATGGCGCAACTAGCAATGTAACATATGGGCGAATCTTAAATTCATCCAATGCTTTCTCATAGTTATCTAGGTCTTGTGGTTCAATCGCAATGTAATGAGGAACTTTCATACGTGCGAGTGAACGTGAGGTCAACATGGATTCATGGCGACCTTTAGAAATAATATAAACTGGATATTTGGGATTGATTATCATTCTACGATCCAACGATTCAGAGAGTTTTCTTCAACATCAAGTTTTGGATACCAAATACTTTTACTCTTATCAGTTAATGCTTGGTCAATCAACTTGGCAAAAGCTAAGTAGTCTTCTTCATTTCGGAAGTTCACATACAGTTGTTTCCAAGGTGGATTATCATTCTGGTCAAAGGTTGGCATACCTTTCCAATACTTCTTAAAGAATTGGTCTCTGGTAAGCAATGAATCATCAACTTCAACTACAGGAAGTTTTTCTTCTAATGTTTCTTCATCATCCATGAATTTAGAAACATCATTGATTTCATCACTCTCAAAATCAAGACAACTTTCATACTCGGTAGTTTCATTAACTTTTACATCGCTCATTTTGAATGCCTTACAATTTTCTTAATTAACTTAGTTTGACGTTTTCTTGCCATCTGCATAGCAAGAGGCTTAACTTTCTCAAGGAATACTTTACCATCAAGATGTTCTAGTTCATGCTGAAAGCATTGTGCGGTTATACCACGCAACCACAATTCTTTTGGCTGTGAGTATTCATCATAGTAATGTACAAGAATACCTTCATATCTAGGTACGCCAACAAACAACGCTGGATATGACAAGCAACCTTCACGCATTAGTTTTGGTTCACCATCAACATCAATAATTCTTGGGTTGATACAAGTCATTTGAAATTGGTCTGTACCAATAACAAACATTCTAAACTTAAAACCACATTGATTAGCTGACAATCCAACACCATTGTATGTTTTCATTGTCAACTTCAATTGCTTAATAAATTTTTGAATTTCTGGTTGCATGACTTGCGACATATCAAATTCTTCAACTGGTGTTTTTAGAATTGGATTACCTTCTGTCAGAATAGGTAATGGTAGAATTTGTTCTTCTACAACTTTGGTCGGAGACTTTGACTCCGTATTAATAACTAAAATATCATCATCATTCATTTTACTATCCTTGAAAAATTATTTACCTTCTCAAACCGAATTAAGTTTCTAAACTTATCTTGCAGTATGTCACCCTTATGTGATATCACAAACAGATTAACATCTTCAAGCATTTGAAGAATTGTCATCAAGTACTCGGTACCATTATTATCTAGGCTACTGTCAAACACTTCATCCAAAATTAACAAATTAGTATTAGTAGAATTCTTAAGTTTTGCTACTGCTCTCCATGTCAACATAAGTGCCATATCAATTCTTTGTTTCTCACCTTCACTAAACGATGCATAACTAAATTCATCACGATGGCGTGACTTGATTGTTTCTTTGAACGATTCATCAAGATTAAAATTTACAAAGAAATCCAGCGATGCTAGATACTTATTTACCAACTTGTTTATGATAGGCAAATACTGTTTAATAATTTTTGTTTTGATACCAGTATCTTTTAACAACAGAGAGGCGGCTTCAAGATATGTTTTTTCTTCTATTAACAATTTCTTTTTGGATTCTAGTTGCTCTAATTGTGTTTTCAATGCGAGAAGTTTATTGGTCTCCGAAGACAAGTCTTCCTTGGATGATGACAATACTCCTATCTCTTTTTGCAATTTACCTATGTACTTATTTAATTCCACAATAGTGGAGTTATTGGATGCAACAGCAACTTGCTTGACTTGAATCTCACTAGAAATTTTGGTAATCTCATTCAATCTGTTTTGTTGTGCTAGAATGTCGGCTTCTAGCTTAGACAAACCATGTGTACACTTTTCAGCTTTATCATTCAAATCTTTTACTTGATTATCTTTAAACTCTAGTTGGATACTTTGTCTGCATGTTGGGCAGTCATCGTTATTTAGGAAAAAGTTTATGTCTTTACGATACTTAGACAGATTGGTTTCAATCTGAGTTTCAAACTGGTTCAACTTTTTGAGTTTGTCATTCACCACAGTTTTGTCTTCTATTGCTTTTTGCAACTCTACAATTTGTGTGTTCATTGATTGAATTTCGGTTTGTACCAAATCAATCTCTAGCCAAACATTCGCTACTTCCAACTCTTTGCTTACAATCAATTCATCGGTAGTCTTTTTGATTTTTTCTGTATGTTCTTCTACCAGTTTGTGTTGATTGGAACACAAGTCTAATTCATGCTTGTTACTCTGAACAGTTTCTTTATTGATTGAATGTTTATCTTTCAACAAACTATTCATGGTAGAAAAGATTTGAATGTCCAGCAAATCTTCAATGATTGCTCTGCGGTCAGCCGCAGATAGTTGCATGAATGGCACAAAAGATGCTGAACCGAGAATGACAATCTGTGTGAAAGACTTATAATTAAGTTTGAGAATAAATTTCTCTAGGTGTTCTTGGTAGTCTTTTACAGCCGCATCTTGATTCAACATTTCACCATCAACATAAATTTGAAAGATGTTTGGTTTGATACCACGAACAATCTTAAAATTCTTGCTTCCGATACTAAACTCACACTCAACGACACAATCTTTTTGATTGATTGAGTTTACCAACTGTGGTTTATTGATAGAACGAAATGGTTTTCCAAACAAAACAAAGCACAGCGCATCAAGCAAGGTAGACTTGCCAGCACCGTTTGTTCCTACTACCAGTGTGTTGGTACTATTACACAGATTAATTTCTGTGAAGTAATTACCAGTGGATAGAAAGTTCTTAAATTTTATCGCTTTGAAAAAAATCATTCAGTCACTTCAACATTCAAAGATTCAACATATAACTCACGCATTAGATTCTTTAGTTTATCAGAATCTACATCAAGTGTCAACCCATCAATATACTTGGAAAGAATAGTCATGGTATCTTCCGCTTGGTCAACTAGTTCCTGGTCATCATCTATTGTGGTATCAGAAAAATCTTCTACCACAGCCACATCGGATACACCAGCTTTGTTTAATTGCTCAAGCACATAATCAAAAAGATAAGCATTTGTTTTGTTTACCACAACCACTTTAACATAAGTGTCTTTGTGTACCGAGAAGTCATATGCTTTCCAATACTCAAACGATTGTGATTCATCATCATAGCTAATCTTATAGAACATTCTACATGGATTTGAAACGAATGTCAACTCTCTTGTCTCGGTATCAAAGATATGGAAACCTCTCGGATCATTGTAATCTGTCCAGGTAATTTCATATTGATTACCAAGATAATGAATTGTACCATCCGAAGACTTGTGGTGAAAGTGTCCAGATAGAACCATATCAAACCTGTCAAAGATTTTCTTATCTAAACCACCGTGACAAACATTACCTCTGTCCATTTCAAAACCAGAAATCTCAAAGTGCCCAAAGACAATTTCCGACTTTGTGTCTCGCAAAAACTGAAGTGAATTTTCGTAGTTGGATGAATTGATCCATGGTACCAATGCGATTGGAAGACTATCATAAGTTCTTTCAACAGGATCAATAAACACATTGATGTTATCATACCTATCAAACAACTCATGCATGGCATTGATTTCGTTTGTGTTCTTGTATGTCACATCATGGTTACCAACGATAACATCCATCTTGATGTTTTCTTTTTCAAGTACATCAAAGAATCTTTTGCGCCAAGAATTCAAAATGACATAGTTGATAAATTTTCGTCTATCAACAACATCACCGAGATGGACAATTTGTGTGATGTTGTTTTCTTTCAAGTAAGGAAAGAATGTGCCTTCCCAAAACTTAAAGAAAAATTCATTGAACAATAAACTATCACCACGTGCGCCAGCATGTGTATCATTAATTAAAGCAATCTTCATAGGGTGCTTTTTGTAGCAACTCTCTTACGTAATTCGGTTGTAGAAAAACTGTGCTTGCGTTGATTGAAATAAATTCTAATACCACGGTCTTCACAGATTTGTTTACCAGTAAACTCTTTATCTTTGTATTCTTCACCAATTATTCGCAATGAAATTGGCAAGAACATGAGCATGTCTTCCAAATCTTTTTCAGTTTGGTAAACAATAATCTCATCAACAAACTTAACAGCAGATAGTTGAACGAATCTTTCAACAACAGACTGAATAGGTTTATTTTTTACTTCTGGTCTATCAAGCGATGGATCTATTTGCAAACCAACAATCAAGTAATCACAAATAGATTTAGCTTCCGCTAACATCAAAATATGACCAGCATGTAACAAGTCAAAAGTGGAACAAGTAAAACCAATTGGTTTACCTATCTTATCATCAGGCAATACTAGCATCATTATACTCCATAAATTAAATTTTGTCAGGTAATTGTTCGTCTAGGATATCTTCTTCCAGGAACTTATCCAAGACTTTCAACTTGGTCTTTTTCTTTTCATTTTTCTTTGCTTCAAAGGTCTGGATAAATTCCGATAGATTGTCATACAAAACAAACTGCTTCATATTACCATCAACATCTTCATACATCTCACCTTCATCCAGAAGACCAAACTGTTCGGTAGCTTTATACTTCACATACAATTGTTTCTTTTCTTTTTGTATTCTCCGCAGAAAGGCAAAGTATATGATTTGTGTAAAGTATGCAAATGGATTGGAAGACTTTGTTGGATCAAAGTTCCGAAAATACATAATGCAATTTTCAATACCATCACATACCATTTCTTCTCTGAAAGAATATGATATGAAGTTTGGTTTGCGTGACAAGTGATTGGCAATCTTCAGGAAACATTCGCCGATATAGTTTGGTACTATAGGGTCATCCTTACCTTCCGCTTTGGCTGCATCACATGCAGTCTTGTAATCTACCAATGCCTTCAAAAAATCGGCATTGTTTACGTAGTGTTTTTCTTTCATCATTATTTCCTAAAATAACACTTGACAGCCGCCAGTGTCGTGCGTATAATACACCCTGTGGGGTCTGCAATTAATGTAATAAGTTCTTCTTTATGTCTTTAATTGACTGTTGTATCTGCTCAAATTCATCATCATCGCCCTCACCTTCCTCGTAATCATCATCAGATTCGTTAAGCAACGCTTCATCAATAGCATCTGCACTCATCTGAATCATTTCATTAGATTCTTCAACAGCACTCAGATAGTAATCAACAAGCGACTTCTTAGGTTCAATCATTGTAAGAACGCTTGTCTCATACACTTTAGCTGTATTCTCTCCAATCAATTCTAAAGGCAACCATGGTGCCATCATAACCATAGACTTGCCAGAACTAATTCTTTTAAAGAACAAAGTCATAGGATTATTCATTACCACCATTTTGCTTTCATCTATATGATACGAGGCTATAATATCTTCGCCATCTTGTAATCTTAGAATTTTTATTTCGTTATGCATTTTTTAACTCTATGTTGTAAAACTTGTAGGTAAACTTTTCTTCTTCGTATATTGTAACACGGTTTACAAAATGTTTCAAGGTAAAATTGGTAAACTTGCCTATTCTAAAATCGTCTGAGATATCAAATAAGACTGCTGATTCTTTGTTCTCGCCTTTTCGTAATCCACGACCAATGGACTGCAAATTGCGAATGCGAGATTTAGATGGAGAAGCAAAGATGACGTTGTGTAGGTTGCGAATGTTAATGCCAGTACTGAAAGTGCCATAAGATGCCACAATAATAGCATCATTTTCTTCTTCTGTAATAGCACGAATTGATTCTCTGACTTCAACATCTGTTCCTCCGTAAACAAAAAATACTTTACGATTTCCCTTTTCAGCTTCTATCATCTTAAACAATACTTTACCGTGCTTCTCAACCAAATTAAAAAGAACCAGTGAGTTTCCTTTTAATGACAATGTTAGATTTTTAATGAATGCATTTCTTTGTGCATTCATAACTATGTATTCTATCTCAGATTGATAGTCCCAAGACCTAGCTTGCTTACATACTTCTTCTGCATGTTTAAGAATCAAACACTTTATTTTAAAATCTGCAAGTTGTTTGTTATCAATCAATTCTTTGGTAGTTGTTACTTTGAGTACAGCACCAAACAAACCCTCAAGCACAAGTTTATGTGTCTGTGTACCATCAAGTGTACCAGTACAACCTATGCGATACTTTGTTTCAGTAAGACCAGTCATAATTGTAGCTAATGATTTGGCTTTGAATTGATGTGCTTCATCACCAAGAACAAAATCAAATTGTTCAAAGTATTCTGGTTCACGATTGTAGATAGATTGCCAAGTTGTGATGGTTAAAAACTTGGCTGTGTGTTTATCTTTACCTGCGTATTGTTTATGGCAGTTTGTTTCCGAATCATATCCGTATGATTTGAAATCTGAGTACATCTGTTCTACCAAAGATGTTGTTGGTACAATCAACAAACCTTTCTTGTGGTCTTCATCTTGAATCTTGCGTAGAATCAAATAAAGAATAAGAGATTTGCCCGATGCAGTTGGTGAAAGAAGCAATGAGCGTTTGTTTCTTATTGCATGAACAAAAGAAGATAGTTGATAATCTCTTGGTACAATAGGTAAACTCAATGTTTCAATAAACTGTTCAGCTTCTTTAATTGAGAAGTTGTTAGTTAAGTTAACTTCTGGGTAATAATATATCTTGTAATTTCTATCATCACAAAACTTTTGTATGTATGGTATCAAACCATAATACATGCTATAGGTTCTTAAATCTAGTAGGCGTATCTTACCATCCCACAATCTATTCTTGTATGCTGGTGTAAATTGGTACCCAGGAACATGAAATGTAAAATGGTCAGATATTTCTTGAGCGAGGCTTTTTTCACACTCTAACTTTATATAAGCCTCATTCACCTTACTAATAATTAAATCAGACATTTATAATTTATGCACCCTGAATGAATCTCTCATAATCAATAAATGATTTCAATTGGAATGTTCTACTATGTAGTTCTTTCAAAATCAACTCACAGCAATTAACGATTTCTTCATGTATCATTCTAGATGCTATAAATTTATTCAAGTCTTCATCTGATTCCATGTATGTGGTTATTTCAGACTTGATAGTAAATGGGAATGGTGCCCAACCATACTTTCTCAAATCATCATCTCCCATTTTACCAGTATAGTATTCCCATTTAATTTTCTTCATTCGGGAATATTTGAAGTCAGCCTCTTTACAAAGCAACTTGTGGCGTGATAGAATGTTCAGATACTTGCTATGAAGCTGTGGTATATCAATTAGTGCTTTACCGGGTTCTGTTCTATCAATTTTGGAATCTTTATCCCACTCATTCATCAATTCTTCAAGTTTAGTCATTACAATTCCTCCTTGTAGGAGTATACATCAATTAAAACAATTTGTCAATATGATAGTAGGTAAATCTGAATGATGCATCAGATGTTAGAATGTTTTCTGGTGTATCTTGTGATGCTAACATGAAAGATGCTAGTGATGTTGGAAACACATCAACAAACTTAAAGCGATATAATGGTGTGTATGCCGATGAATATATGGTAAGTGTTGCATCAGAGAATTGCGGCATCTTTGGATTACCAATACCTTTTGCCAATCTAGGTAATTCTTTATACTGTTCAAATTCTTCCGGGAATGTCATAGCACGAATCCAATCGTGTATCTCAATCCATGAACGCATTTCTTCATCAATAGCAAACGTAACACTAAGCATATCATAGATTGCTTTTTCACCAGGAGAATATTTCTCAACAAAAGGAGTACCTACAGGAATCTCGCCCATAGAAATACCTGGTACAGATACCGCTTGACAGAAGTATTGAATGTTTGGCACCCGTGAGAAAGTTAATTGAAACTTATTTGGGTGTAAAAAATTCTGATTTAGTGGAGTGCTAGATGTTGGTGTAGTTGCCATATGTATATTTATAAACGAAAAAAGGGGAACATTTCTGTTCCCCTTTAAAGTACCCCTCTTAATGGAGGCTTAAACTCACATTATGTTGGTTATTTTAAATGCTCTGTAGTACAAGTTTGCGCCTACATTCAAAGCACCTTGACCTTGGCTTGCGCCTTCAGCAAATGGGTTAGCAACTAGACCGTAACGAGTCTTGAAGCCAATTTTTGGCTGGAAGGTTGTGGTATCAACTGCACGAACCATTTGTAGAGGAACGTATGGGCAGTAGAATAGACCAGCGTCATAAGCGTTAGAACCTTTGAAGCCCATAACTGCGAACTCAGAAGTAGAGTTAGCGCCGAAATATGGATCAATGTACACTTTGATACGACCGAACAATGTACCAGCAAAGGTGTTACCGGTGTCATCAACTGTTAGGTTAACTTGACCTTGTAGTGCTGATTGGTAGTCTAGGATGCCAGCCATTGCAAGAGCAGAAGCTACATCAGAAGAACAAATCATCACGTTACCTTTACCACGACGGGTTGTCTTAGCAATGGTGTTGGCTTCACGTTCCAATTGGAATGCAAGACCTTTAACTTTTTCAACCATCCAACGACCGTTAGAATCGGTGTCAAGGTCAAAAGTACCAACTGTGGTTGTACCAACTTTACAGCCAACTTTAGCAACTGTATAGATTGTGCGTAGAACTTCACGGTTGATTTCAGCAAGAATCTCAGAAGAAAGAATGTTGCTCAATTCGGTTTCTGCGTCAAGACCATGAACTGCTTTCAAGTCTTGTGCAAGTTCCATTGAGTATTCTGCTTTCAACTGACGAGTACGTGCAGTAACGGTAACTTTCTCAATTGAGAAGCCCATTTCTTGTAGTGCGTCACCTTCACCAGATGCAGTGGTCAAACCAGTAGAAGTGTTAGCATCAAACACGCCATATGGACGGTCAGATGTAGCAGACTTCATTGCAAAGGTTTGTTGTGCAAGAGATGCACCAGCAGCCGAGAAGTTTGTATTAGCTTCGTTGTAGAAGGCTTCATTTGTACCTGATGGCTGAGTGTTGGTACCATAGATTGAACGCATTGCGAAAATCATACCTGTTGGGCCAGTCATAGGCTGAACACCGCAGATATCATAAGCAATTAGGTTAGGCAATGAACGGCGAACCAAGCTGATAAGGATTGGGTCAAAACCGGCAACAGCACCAGTTGCTAGAGCACCGCTACCGAAACCACCAGTACCAGCAGAGTTTGTTGGTGCGGCTTCGTTAAGCATGCCAGATTCTTTAGCCATAGCTTGTACTTGGTTCTCAAGTACCAATGCTGTAACAGCACGTTTGTATGGATCAGAAATTTTTGGTAGGTCGCTGTGTTCTAGAACAGGCGCCCATTTTTTTTGTAGGTCTTCGGAAAGATACATTTAGAGTTCTCCTTGGGTTTTAATTAAAATCGGGTTGTTTTTGAAATTGATTGAACAATAGAGTTAACGAATGCATCGGAAGAAATAGCTTGTTTCTTATCTTCAACAACGTCATTCACTTGTTCGTGAAGTTGGGCTTCATCAGCCTTCTTTACACCAGAAGGGAAATAGTTTTCACGAATTGTCTCAAGTTTCTGTTTGTATTCTTCCTCTGTGGAGAACTCTACACTCTCTGCAAGTGCTTTGATTTTTTCAACTTGAGTGTCGGTTAAACCTTCACATACTTCACGGGTAACTTCTACTTTGTGAGCTTCGGTAAGTTCTTTACGGTACTGTACTGAACGCTCAACTTCCTCGTTTAACTTGCCTTCCAATTCATCAATCTTGGTAGCCATTTCGTCAACGAGGTCAACTTTCTCTGCAGGAACATCAATGTAGTGTTCTGCGAATAGGTTACGGAGACCAGAGATGAAATCTTCTGTCAATTCAGCACGAATGCCTTTTTCAATTGCGATTTCATTGTCTGCCATCCACTGCTCAACCACATAAGCAATATAGTCATTTACTTTTTCGGTCAAGTCTTCTTTAACTGCTTCAACTGCTTCTTCTAGCATAGATGCGTAGCGAGATTCAGTTTCTTCTTCAATTTGTTTAACTCGGTCAAGGACACGGGCTTCAAAAATTGTAGTAACTTTTTGTTTGAATTCTTCTGAGATTGTGTTGTCATCAGCAAACAATGCGTTGATATCTTCGGAAAGATTTAGTTCAACTTCTTCAACTTGTTCTTCTGAAACAACTTCACCCTCAACTTCTACTTCTTCTTGTTTAGCAGAAGCCGCAGAAGGCTTGGTCGCAGGTGCTGTAGCACTCTTTGATGCGGGAGTAATTTTGTGCGAGTCATCGTCTTGCTTGGCATTCATTGGGGTTGGGCCGCCAGCATCAACTTGTTCGCCAGGTAGCTTTTCTGGAGGCATAGCATTCTTACCCTTGCCTGATGCAAGAATCTCAGCAGCCGCCTCAAAAAGTTTATTTGTAGCCATTAGGAATCTCCTTTTGTGTATATTTATTTATAATAATTAAAGTTTTGATAGAAAATTTTCAAAGAGGCGAATAGCCACTTTTTCAACATCTTTTCTTGGGGCTCTTTGAATTGCTTGTTTTGTTCTGTCTATATCAACCTCAACAAAACGTCCTTCAACAAATAACCATTCTTTGTTTTCCATAATGCCATTTACGAATGCACCTGGCGCTGAAGGATCAGCAACAATATCAGCGGCTGTAGCCAAACGGAAATCACCGCCAACAATATTAATACCGTCTTCACCAGGAATCAAAGAACCCATACCTCTTGAGGAAACACCTAAACTAACACCAGAATCAATAAAATTCTTTACAATGTTGCCGTATGGTGTCTCAAGAATTTGTGCTTTACCAATAAAAACATTACCGTTTTCTTTAAGAGAAATGATTTTATGTGAGACACGTTCCAAATTTAATGTTGGTGTGTCTGGATGACCTAATTCTCCCAAAGCACGATTTGTCATAATGTACTCTTGGTTATATCTACCAACTTCTTCTCGTAGTGTATCCATCTTATACATTCTACGATTCTTGTTGGCTTGTTCGCCTACTAGAAAGACCCCTTCAATATAAAGGTTTTTCTTTCCGTTTTCTTTTACTTCAGTAATATACTGAACGTCTTCAATTGTTTCTGTAATTAGTTTCATACTAGGAATCCTGTATCTGGTTCTCTTACATAAGTCGCGGTCTTTGTCAAACCAATTAGTGCTGTACCAGCGCCTGTGTTAACAAAGTAGATATTTGCAGTTGATGTGTTAGCAATTGAAATATCAAACATTGAAAGAGGTAATGATCCTTCACCGAACACTTGGATTACTAATGTTCCGGTGGCATCATTGCCGCGATAAATTTCAATCACACCAGATGTTGACCAGTGAAATTGATTAATAGATGCAGATGAAATGATTTCATTCTGTGTATTTGTTGACAGTTGATTCAAATTAATACGGACATTGGCACTTGCACCAACGACACGAATTGTAGATTTTGAACGAACTGTGTTTAGTATTTCAAATGCCATTTTATTTTATTCCCATTGAAGTGCGGCGGCGCAAAGACATTTTTCTTTTAAGTAATGTTCTATTCAACTTTGCTCTACCTTTAGTTTTCCAATATCTCTTTAACTTTCTTGATTTCTGGATTCTTGCCATTGCAGGAATTCTTTTAACAGTATTACCAGAAATTCTAAAACCTTTAATCGCTGAACGCCTTACATTGCGTTGAACAATAATTCTACCCTTTGCGTTGCGTCTAATTCTACGGCGAATCTTTTGGATTCTGCCCATGCGTTGAATATTGGCTTCATCAATTACTTCAACTTCTTCATATATATCTGCCGCAACGGTTCTCTTTATTTCCTCTAATCTTTTGGATGCAACTTCATTCAAGCGATTAAAAAGTTCTTCTTTCGCTTCTACAAGTTTACCTTCAAAAATTAAATCAATTAATTTCATTTAGCTTTACTGAATGCAAAGTCTGATGCTTTAGAAAAATGTGCAGGTGACTTGTGTACCATATCAGCAAACTTCTTTTTGTTTTCATCATTCAATGCTTTGTGTACTTGTGTCAAAGCTGATGCTGTGAAGTGGTCAACTTTACGTGTTTCACCAGTAGCAAACTTTACAGACTGTGCTGATTTACCAGCAACAATCTTGTGTAGAGTATCCATAACTGCTTCTTCAATAGATACCGCTTGCACAGCACCTTTAGCAATATCAGCTTTTATTTTACCAGTAGACTTATCTTGTGTCTTTTTAATCTGGTCTTTGAATTCATCATTGCTAAATTCTTCGGACTGAATATCACCAGTACCAGTAATTGAAAATGGAATAGCAAAATCTCTATTCAATTTTTGATTGTGGTAAGTAGCAACTCTAAGATTACCAGGATACAATCTTACCGCTGTTCTTTTCAAAAGCAATACGAATGGTGGCTCATTGCGGAGTTCCTCACCAATCATTTCTATTTCTTCTTTAATATTATCTGCTGGTAATGTGTTCAAAGCATCGCCAACTTTTACTCTGTGTGCTTTTACTTTTCTGCCAGTAACATCAAGTTTGAAGTCTGCTGTATCTAATAGTCCTTCAGATACCGCTTTACGTGCAGTACGATACATCTGTGGATTATTTGTAATCATATCTACCATTTTGGTAAACATGTTTTGAATGATAGCACGGTCAGCTGGAGAAAAGTTTGGTTTCTCCTCTGACATTTTACCAAGAATTTGGTGTAGTCTTTGAAGCTGTGCTTTATTAGCCAAGCCAGCACGAACTAAAGCATCAAACTTTGTAAAGTCTTGCTTTTCTTCTTCAACAACGGTTTTAAATTCTTGTAGTGATTTCATTGTTCTTCTTGGAATTCTACTTCTTGCTCTCTACCATTGAATAGTGTTGAACCAATTTCTTGTTTCTTTGTTTCTAGTGCTTCAAATGCTTTAGCTGAAATCAAATCTTCTAATGCACTCTTAGCCTCAGCGCCTTCGCCTGCGCCTAGTAAATCAATAAATTGTCTTGTGTCCATAATTACTCCTTTATTACCTATTTATTACTCTTCCAAATCTCTTTACCACACTATCTAATTCTGGTGTTGGAGATTCTGCTGAGCCTGTTTCTGTCACGTTATCTTCTGGTGGAAATTGTTCTGGTGTAGCTTGGTCTTGTTGTTGCATATCCTGTTGCATCGGTTGACCATCTTGACCCGGTTCTGGTGGCGCAGGCTCAGAATCAATTTGCTTTTGCATTTCTTCTACTTCATCATCAGTCAAATGAAGTACATTTTTCTTTACCCACTCTTGTGAGTAATAACGACCAACATATGGATCAATCTGTCCAAGTGTTTGTAATCTTTGCGATAACAATTCAGCATCACGCAATTCTGTGAAGTTATTATCTTTTCTATAATCATAGAAAATATCTTCTCTAAATGTTTCCCATTCTTCTTGTGAGCAAATACCTTTTAATGATAGTTGTATCTTAAGAGCATGGTCAAATATTTGAGAAAATTTGTTGCGTAGTTTAACAACAAACTTATTAAACTTTAATTCATCACGGGTAACTTCTGTTGTTCTACCAAGACCGACCATACCACCGCCTTGTGGCTCTAGCCTTGAGTATGGAACATTCAATGATTGTAATAGTTTCTTTTGAAAGTATTGTACATCTTCCATTTGACCAAGATTTTGACCAGCTGGTAATGTAGTAATCTCTGTACCTTTACCACCTTCACGGCGTGGTAACCAGAAGTCTTCAAGCATAGACATGTGTTTACGGTCATCACGCAATTCGCCAGTCTGTGCATCATAAACAACTTTGTTCTTATACTTAATCATAACATCACGCAAGTATTGTTCTGCTTTACCTTTTGGTAAATTACCTACGTCAATGTAAAATACTCTGCGCTCTGGTGCTCTGGAAACACGATAGATAACAATCGCATCTTCAATCATGCGTAATTGATTGAGTGGCTTAATTGCTTTGTGTAGATATGAAATGACAAATGTATTCTTTGCATCCATCATTCCAGAGTTAACATTTACGATTGCTTCTGGTGCAATTCTTAGACCTGAGTTTACACTTGCTGTATAATTTTGTGCTGTAGTACCTTTGTCATTATAAACATAGTACTCGGCCATAGACTTAATAATGTCTGCGCCAGTTTTTAAATCACGACCTTTTTGTACTTCACGCACCTTACGAATCTTACGTGGATCAATGTATCGTAATTCTTGAATGCCTTCTTTAGCATTCTTTTCGTTTACAATAATATGGAAGTAAATTCTTCCATCAATGTACCAACGACGGAAGATATCATCTGCTAAGTTTGAGAAGTTTAACATTGATAAAACGTTATCAAATTCTTCTCTGATTTTTTTCTTGATTGATTCTGGTTGTTTCAATTCGTCAAGGACGATATCAACAACTTTACCTTTATCATCGTGACTGATTGCTTCATCTACAATCTCAGTAATTGCCATATCACATTCTGGGTGATTAGACATTTCACGATAACGAGTAATTAATTCTAATTCATTCCGAACTGCACCCTCTAAGTCAACATATGTACCATAGTGGGCATTTTGGGTAATCGTAACTGCGCCATCATCCAATGCTTCCGTCGGCAAGGCGAACGAAGCCTGTTCAGGATTTTCTTTCTGAACGATATCTTTTTCACCGAGTGTGAAGCCGAATAGTTTTATAGCCACTTGATTTTTCCTTTACATTATAAAAAAGAGGAGAGCGGAAGCTCCCCCCTTACTTAGACTACTAGGTCCTCTACTGATTCCCACCATTGATAGGTAAGATTTACAGTAAATTCTTCAATTGTGTCATTAGCACTCCAATCAACATCAATTGTTGAAAGGTCGGTTGGGAATAATCCAATGAACTTGTACTTCTTCAAAATAGAACCAGCTTTGCCATACTGACGAACTTCACCATCTACAGTATAACCTAGTTGGGAAGCGGCTGCTGGATTACGAACGTTCAGATTGTGGCTGTTAATGCCATTCATCCAACGTTCAAATGCATTACGAATAACGAAATCTTCGTCATTGATAATTGTTATAGACCAATCTTGGAAGGATCTATTTCCCGCAAATTTTAATTCACGACCAAAGTATTGAACTGGTACAGTACCTAGTGTTGAACCAGGTAGTTGAGCAGTCTTGCACATAAAACTTAATTTAGTTTGTGCATTTCCTGGCAATGAGAATGCTGGGAATGGAAGCGTTACCTCAAATAAATTTGGGCGTGCTCCATCTCCCTGCATCTGAGAGCGGAATTCGTTAATGTTAAATGCCATTTAAGTTTCTCCTATCTCTCTATTTATTAAACTCTTCCAACAATTTCTTCAAATGCTACACCAGTGCGAACAGCGGTAAAATTCAATTGAATGAAGTTGATAGAACGAGCGGGTTTGATGTAAATATCGCCAACAAATTGATTCTGGTCAATAACTTCTGCTGTATTATTTGTAGTATCAGCAACAACACGGTAATCATAGATGCCGCGGCGACCTTGTACATCACGCAAGAATGGTTCTACAATATTAACAAAAGCGGCTCTTGTAAATTCGTCATTGAATTCAAACAATGAAGAACGGGCTGCCTTAGCAATAGATTTTTCTAGAACGATAAACAAGCGGCGAACGTTGATTCTATCAAATGCACTTGGGCGATTCAATAGAGTTTTGTCTCCGTATAGTATTGTGCCTTCGCCTGGGAATGTAACAACTGAATTTACACCAGCTTTGTACAATTCATCACGTTGAGCCTTAGTTGGGTTCCAAGCAAGTCTAACAACGTTCTTGATAACACCACGATTTAGACCAGCTGGTGAGAACCATGGATCACGCTCATTATCAGTACGAACACATAGACCAGCAATATCGCCGTTCAATGGTACCCAACGATATACATCGTTGTACTTGTCATATTGATACTTGTAGCCAGAATCCATAACTGCGTATGAAGACTTGGTATATGTACCTGCTGTGGCAATTACTGTTGTAGATACTGAACCAGAATTGTTTACAACATCGTCTTGTTCAGGCGAAACAAATACCATACAATCTTTGCGTGTTTCAGCCAGTGCGATTAGATGGTTTGGCGTATTTGAGCCAATTGTAGCACCTGCCATCAATAGAGAAACATCTACCGCATCAGGATTTGCAAATTTGTCATATGCCGTGTTTATGTTAGCTGCGGTTGGTGTATCATCAACACCGCCGGAAAAATCTGTTGCAACCGCAGTAGATATAACATTATATGAAACTGCACCAGTTGCAGCCGTGCCCCAGTTTGAATTTGTGTTGGCGGCATGACCTCCCCACCAAATGTATTTGGATCTAGAGTTTAAAACGTCTTTATAATAATTGCTTGAGCCATCTGAATTCTTAGCATCGCTTGCTTTAGAAACATAACCCCATTTTTCAAGAATTGTGTTGGCAGTACCAGAAATTTTACCAGTTTTATCAATAACAATAATGTGTAATTCATCATTTGTTGAACCACGTTGAGAGGCATACGTTGAAGTTGCTGGTGCAGAATCAAATTCTGCTTTATATGAATTCCAACCTGTGTATGAAGAACTGTCCGCCATTTCAACACGAATAGAATTACCTAATTCGCCCGCCCACTTAGCGTGGAATGCAATACTGCTGTTTGCAGAATGATTTTGTTGGTAGTCTGTTTCATTTTCAATCAATACTGTGTTTGCTGTATTTGAAGATGCATTTTTAGCGCCTGCTCCAACAGCACGTACAATTCTTAAGTCGCTTCCATATGATAGGAAGTTGGCTGCGGTAAAGAATGTCTGGAATGTATTTGCGTCTGGTTTGCCGAATCTATCTACAAGTTGCGTTTCGTTGCTAATGATAGTAATTTCATTAGCTGGACCCCATGTAAAAGCGCCGGCTAAACCACCAATCGTAGTTGCAACAGAAGGAACAACTGTTGTCAAATCTACTTCGGAGATATTAACTCCTGGTGATAATTGGAAAGCCATTTTGTGTTCTCCTTTTTTTTATTATAGAACTAAATCGTATTATCTATTTATGTTTTTATAAAGTTGACGATAGATAGCCTCTGCGCTTTGTCACAGTCCAGAGGTCTTCACCGTCAAAATGTTTTTCTTCTTCTAATCCGTCATCCAAAATACCTATTGGTAGCAATTCTTCTTCCATTTGAATGTTTCGTTCTTCCAAAAGTCTCTGTCTAACATCTGAATTTGTTATTTCTTTGAAGAAACTTTGTGCTGTCAGCCATGAAAAAAGTACCAAGGTCATTACGATATCATCATTATTGCCCTCTTCGGCTTTATATGTATCTTTATCCCTAACAAAGGTATTTAGTTCCGCGATGGTGTCAAAGTCTGTAGTAAGGAGTTTGTCCATTTCTATAAGAGTTTTCAGATTGGAACAACCAATCTTTTTGACAGTCTTGGATGTTTTGACACCATAGGCCGCGCCCTTCTTGAAGCCGGAAGCAATGTGCTGACCTTTGATATCGTGACTTTCAATACGAAAGATGTTCTCATACTCCAAATCATAATGTAAAATATCAACAACTTGTTGACCAACGCTATTTGTTTCTACCAATATCCAAGCCCGATTATATTTGTTAGCAAGATTATAAACATATGTTGGGAAGATGAAAGCTGACAGTTTATTGTCTCTAAATTTGGCTACATGTTTATATGGTAATTCGGTAACGTCTACAATTGAGCATACAGAATAGTCTAGACCTACGCCTTCAGCACAGTCTACAATCGCCATGTAAGTATGACCTGGCTTTGGTGCTTCGTAAATGTCTAAGTATTCTTCTTTTTCTACTGGATTATTAAACGCTAACATCTTCAGTTTAGCGCCAGGAATCAATGTAGCTGAAGAACCAATAAACTCAGTCTCAAACTCTTGCCTGAACTGTTCTTCACTGGTGTTCCTAATCGTTTCTTCACGCCAAGCGGCATCTCTTCCTGGGACCATAGACCAGTGAACTTCAAATGGTACATACAATGAACGCTGTTCTACCGCATCAGTCCACATCTTATAGAACTGATTCAATCCATGTGGCGTTGAAACAATAATAACTTTTGTCGTTCTACCGGATGAAATAACCGGATACGTAGAAGTAAAGAACTCGGCTGCTATGTTTTGTGGAACGAAAGCAAATTCGTCCAAGAATACAAGATTGTATGTTCCTCCACGAACACCAGATGCGTTTGTTGCGTAAGCAGAAATCTCAGAACCATTTTCAAGAACAATGTTGCCTTTGTTCCATTCCATAATACCTTGTTGCATCCACAAAGGTAAGTATTCATAAGAGTATTTGATACGACCAAGAATGTCTCGGGCTAAGTCGCCTTTGTTCGCTAAAATCGCAATCTTGTAGTCATCTGTAAACAAAACAGCCCAAAGCATATAACCTGCTGTGGTGGTTGTTTTACCAACCTGACGTGGCATCTTTGCAATTGAGAAGCGATTGTTGTGAAAACCACGAACCATATCCTCTTGAAAGTTCCACATATCAAAAGGAATCAAACCCAAGTCTACGTTAACAATCTTTACATAATTCTTAATGAAGTAGACTGGGTCTTTAATGCACCGAGTAATCTCAATTAACTGTTCATTGGTATACTCAACTTGTACACCTGACCGCTTTAACTTTGGATTACCTAAATAACCACCGATTGACATTATTTAATAATGCTTCTTAACATCCATGCTTTTTTCTGGTGTGCGCCCAAAAGGTCTTGCAAGAAGTTACCAACTGCTGGTTCATCTGCTTGTTCAGCGGCTACAATACCTGCACGTAGATGTATGATGAATCTATCGTTATCACGTTTCAATTCTGTCATCATAGCAAGTGCCATAGGAATGTTTTGTGATTCTTCCAAGTCCGCTAACTCCAACATTCTTTCTAATGAACCTGGCGCATATGCATCTAACTGACGGATGTGTTCAGCGATAACATCGTTTTGTGCCCAAACATCATTATAGAATCCATCAAGGAACCCATGATACTGTGGAAAATTAGCACCTTCAATATTCCAATGAAAGCCATGTGATTTTAGATACAAAGCAAAATTGGTGCCCAAGATTACCTTTAGTTGTTGGATTAGTTGTTCCATTTTATCCTACCTGTTTAATTTGTTTAATCAAATCTCTTGTTGAGCCTACGAATACTGCTTTGTCCACATTTACCACAGTCTGTTCTTTAACTGGTGACAACTCTTTTTTCTTCTTCTGCAACTCAAGCAAATCTTTATTAATGTCAGACATATTCTTAATTAGTGTGGCTGCAACCTCATATGCTCTTGGATGATCCGTTGCTTTTGCTACCATAAGAATATTATCTACAGCAACTTTACCTTTCTCGGCTAAATCACGAATGTTGTTTCTTGCAAATTCAAAGTCCGAGTCCACATCAGTTGGAACAATTTCAATCAAAGAAGATTCGTCTTCTGCGAGTGGTTGAACTCCAAAGATGTTGGATAGATTTTCATTAGTTTTCAATCTACGCCCTGCCCCTTGATGAACCAAGTATTTGCGCCAACATTTAATAGTGTAGCCCAACCACGTGGATATACATTTGCATATCCTTTTACGGTAGAGTTATTAGCGACATAAAGGGTAACATCATTTGATGTTGCAACATTAATCATACCACTACCATTGAGAACAATATCAATTACTGTACCAGTAGGCCATGCAACAACACCAGAATTGGGAATTGTAATAACTTGAACCGCAGTATTGGTACTATAGATGTGACCACCGCGATCCGTCAACTGCAATGTGTAATCTTGAATTCTAATATTCTGTGAAATATTCAATGCAGTATTAGCCGCTGTGTATGCGCTGTTAGCTTGATTGAATGCATTGCCAAGATTATTAGTTAATGTAACAACACTTGCGCCTACATTGGCTGCTCTGGCTGCAACTTCAACACCAACGTTAGCTTCATAAGCGGCTTTAGTTGTAATTAATCCAGCACCTACGTTTGCTTGCCCTGATGCAACATCTGCAATTCTACCAGCACCAACGTTTGCTTGATATGCAGAAGTAACTGTAATTAATCCAGCACCAACGTTTGCTTGTCCAGCTAAAGCGGCCGTACCAGTATTTGCTTGATATGCCGCAGTCACGGTAATGATACCAGCACCAACGTTGGCTTGACCAGATGCAACATCTGCAATTCTGCCAGCACCTACGTTGGCTGACCTTGCAGCCACTTCAACACCAACGTTAGCTTGACCGGCTGCGGTTACTGTAATAAGACCAGCGCCAACGTTTGCTTGTGATGCAATATCTGTAGCAAAGGTGGAATCTAGATACGCAGATAGTGAAGAAAGAGATATAGTGTTTGATGTTCCGCTTGCAGTATTAGAAATGCCAAATATAACATTTCCTGGTGTATCTCCAACATTAGAAATAGCGGTTAATTGAGAAAACTTTTTTGTCATTTAGACTTCCTATTTTAAGTCAAAGTACTTGGAAATTCTGTAATCGTTTCTGAGAATCCAAAATCATCATCTGAGTTTGCTGATACTGGATCTGGCACGGTAACTATAGCAACAGTTTTTAGAGGATTCAAATCTACGGTATTTATTGTATATGTAGCATTAGAATAATCACCAACAATCACATCATCTTCTTCAAGCAACTCATTTAAGTCTGACACCACTAATGTGCCTCCACTATTATTAGCAAAGTATACAACAGTACCTGTTTTGTTCTTAGAGGGACTTCTAACAACTTCACCAGTAACTAAAACACCAGACCCGTTGGCATAATCAACGTATACTTTTTGTGATAGAGTGCTTCTTGAATCTGTGTAGATATTTGTGTTTGCTTGTTCAATCAAACCAACAGTACTTACTGGTGGGAAGATATATCCTTTTACTGTGAAAGATAAGTTCCAAATGATAAGTCTAGTTGTAGACATGTCGCCTTCATACTCTGTCTGTGGTGTAACAGAATTTAATATGATTGGCATATCATATTTTCTACCTAGACTTGGAATCAAATCTACAGTTACCGTAAAGTCTGGTGTGAAGTATGGTAATATCTGTTCCAGAATTTGTGTTCCATCTTCTGTGTTTCTAACATAGATTGCTAATTCAAATTCAAAGTTATATGGCACTGGTGCATACTGTGCTGATACTGCACCTGTTGTAGCATTTGTTGAAAAGTTTCTATTGATGCTATTGAATTTTCTGGATGAATCATACTCAAGTGCAACTAAGTCAAAAGAAATTCTTGGTACGTATGTTGCAATAGATTTTGTTAAAGTTGGATCGGATGTTAATCTGTAAATGTATTTTTCTTTTGCGCCATAAGATAGAGGAACTCTCATTCTCTCATGCTCAATTGTACCCGCTTTATTGTATCTGACCAATAGCAAATCGTTGAATAGTGTGCCAAAAGCAACTACTACTTTACGAATTGTTCTATTATAAAAATGTGAATTATTTAACATCAGGCTTCACCAAAAGGATTGTGTTCCGTGAAGTCCAATATACCATCGGCTTCCGTTTCTATTCTAACATTGTCTGCGATATCTTCAAAGATACTATTACCAACTTGCGTATCATCATTGTATGTTATAGCACTTCTCAATGCATTACTTGTGTTGCCATGAACATTACCTGTAACAAAAGAACCTTGTACACGAATAATGTTAACAGATGAATGTGCAGTATAAGAATGAACAATAGCTTGTGCGTTTGCTGTTGCTAATGAAGAACCTTGATAAATGATTTCTCCAGGAACAAAAGAACCAGTGCTTGCTGGAAATACTGTTGTGTTTGCAAGTGGTAGAGAAGCACGTTTGTAACTGTCAAATATCTGGTCATCAATTTCATCAACACCAGTAGAAATAATTTCTTCACTAAACACGAATTGTTTTAGTTTCAATGCATACACATAAACATTACCACCACGACCACGACCTAGTGTGTAGAACATCGCTTGATTGTTCTCATGCTCTACGAACGATATCTCAAAGAAGTTTTTCAATAAAGGAATATAAACTAAATCACCTTCTCTTGGTCTAAGCAAAGATGTGCCTAAAGAAGCAAATCTTCTGCGTGACATTAGTAGAGTTACCTCATCTCTAATCTCTAAACCAAATTTAGAAATGAAATCGCCCTCGCCATCCATGCCGCTAACATTCTCAAGATACATTTCAATTCCATAAGCACTACGAAATTCTTTTAATGTATCTTCACCATAGAGCATGTCTACTTGGTCTCTAGAAGTCTGTGGTAAATAATAAACATCCATGCCATGAATTTGCATAGCTTCAATCACCAAATCTTCTACCAGCAATTGCTCACTGGTTATTTGGTGTTGTGGAAAATTATTAAAATAGAAATTCGTTGGCATGTTTAGCCCACAAAGATTTCGCTAGGCATACTGCTGATGGTATACATTTCTTCTTCTAGTTTGTCCAACTCTGCTTGTGCTTCTTGCATGATTCTTGGACCATCTAGTGTTACACCACCAGGCATTTGAATGCCAGCAAACTTAGAAAGATTCGTGCCCCATTGATATTTAATTTTTGCTGTGGCATAAGTCTTCAAAAACTTATCATTCCATACATCCGAAACGCCAGCTTTTGTTGCTGTATTAGCTGTAATATTTGATGATAAATTACTTGCAATTGTGAGACTTGTCGGTGAACTAATTGTCCGAATCTGTACTACTTGACCGTCAGATAATGTAATGAAATCATTTTCAAGAACTTCTTGGTCAAATATTGTTCCTGTTCCTGTGATGGTATTGCTAGTTGTTGTGCCATCCAAAGTACCAGTCAAAGTTACTGTATCTGGTCTTAAAGCACGATAGCATTCTACAACAACATATTGTCCAACTTGTAAGTCTCTAGACCAATCAATGTCTAAGAAAATCTTATTTTGTTTACGATTGAATCTGAACATAGGCGTTCCAGAGAACAATAGATTCAATGTGCGGATATGTTGCATGGTAATTTCATATGACACATATGATACGGATGTAAAGTCATACAAATCATGCAAGCGCAACTGGTAGCGCAAGTCAAACATATTAACAGAAGATGAAGACTGGTCAAATGGTATAATTCCAGTAACAAAAATTACTGGATCTGGGCAATAAATCCATCTCCGGTCAATGTCAGCTTGTGTAATCTGATGCTTCATGTACAGTTGTTCGCAACCATCAAAATGATAGTCCTCAAAAAACTGAAGTGCATCATCAATTCTATCTTCAACCTGGTCATCGTCCACATTGATTTGGATTACTGGATGACCTAATCTGCGTAGGCAGTAGTCTTTGAATGTCGCTCTGGTTGTGGGTTTAGCCATTTATAGTTCCCAATAGTTTTATTATCTATTTATACTATTAAGATACCAGTCTTTGAATCATATCGCTTATTAGGATCAAACCACTTAAATCCTTCCCATCCTGGCTCGCCTTCAAGCACTCTTTTGCCTTGAGAATACACACCAATATGTTCCACAAGATTACTTCCATCTTGATTTTTAAGAATAGCCATCTTCATTTTATGCTGTTCTTTGAAGTATTTCATTACTGGATACTCAGCAAGATTGCATCCCTCAACGTCCTTCACTGGCTCTTTAGTTACCCAAGATGGATACAATGATGCCATTGTCCAGAAGTAGTCATCCCGAACATCATATCGGTATTCTCTAAAGAATTTATCTTCCCATGTGATTGCTGGTTTATTCAATTCAAAATCATACCACGGATTTCTTTTTAGATTGATTTGGCAAAACTCTTTGTTTTCTTCTAGGAAGTCAATCAAAGTTTGTATCTTGATTGGCTCACCAAAAACTACATCATCTTCGTGGTGCCAGATGTAATCATAGTCTTGTGTAGCTAGATAATTCCATAACTCAGTCCAAGTTGGTGTTAATCCAAGATTCTCTGTGTGAAGAACTGCTTCATTAAATCCATACTTCTTTGCTAAGTCTACAATTAGATTATCGTTCCTATCTTTTGGATAGTCATCTATGAATATACCATAAACTTCATGGTCACCAAAGTCAATATATTTTTGATGTGATTCTAAAGTTGGTATTAAGAATTCTGGTCTGTTTGTGGAAAAGATAACTCTGCATATTTTCATATCAATATTCTGTTGTTATGAAAAATAGCTGAAACAATCTACCATCTTCTTTGTCTTTACCGAAATAGTCTAACGACATATGATAATTATTTCCACGATACAATACTAATCTATTGTAAACATTTCCCACTCTATCAACAAGTTCCCACTTAGTCATATCTTGTGTAACGCCAGATAAATCTGTGCCATCTTCGGTCATGCTTCCTGTTTTCTTATATCTAAAAATTCCTGTACCGCCAGATAGTGGCGCATCAGGAGTAAGATACAAAACACCAGCCCAAGTGTTATATGAATCTGCATGAATCCAACTTCTATCCATTGAAGTGGTTAGTTGAAAACTTCCTGTATAACCATCGTTTGCTTGCCAATCTGTAACATTTCCAGATACATCTTGGAGTATTTTTTGTATGGTTTCTTTAGTGCTGTCATTGATAAAAGTTTTAGTCCTAGTACCAGGCCAATTGCCAGTAACATCAAACTCCTGAGAAAGAGCAAACTCTCTCACATCATCTGGATTATTATAGAACTCATCAATCACAATCATATTTGTTTTCATATTATCTCCACTTAGGACCTTCCATCCATACGGCTAATGAATGTCTAGTTCCTTTTGTCACTGGCAAGGCTGCGTGAGATATAAAAGAAGGAAGAAATATTGCAGTACCTTGTTGTCTTATTTCTTCTTTATCTGGAGAATTTTGAGACAAATCATACATCTCAAAATCACCACCTTCGTATGTTGTTGGATCAGTCAACTGAATTACGCAAGTAAGTTTTCTGTGAAAGTGTGGATCACCATTCATCCAAAACACATCATGGTGTCTTTTATACTCACCTTGTATATCAGATGAATATTCAGCAAGTTGTACAAAACTTAATCTGGTTATATGAAAATTGAAGAAGTCATGGTTTGCTTGAATTGCCATTTTCCAAATCTCATCAAAGAGAAATTGGAATTTGGGTTCTTGATGAATAAACCGAATCTCACTTCTTCGGTAATCATCATCAAATATTTCATCTGAAACACCCATAGATGCTTTTTTGGAAGGTAACTTTAGTCCTTCTTCCAAAATGAAATCACATTGCTCTTTAGTAAATCTACTTTTAAAGTAGGCCCATTCGCCGTTCATAATTAATTAATTACTTTAGTTGACAATGGTCCTTGTGGTCTATTTTCCAACTGCGTTCTTGCTTGTTGAGAAACAGAATCAATAACTGGTCTACTAAACTTGTGTGGAATTTCTTCCAGTCCAGCTATAATTATGTTTAACCAACTTGTTTTAACAGTTAGTGTAACTTGTTGTTCTTCTTGTTGTGGCTGTTGCATCATATCATTCATGTCAAACTCCTTATAATGAATTAATAAACTATCTAATATATATCACGGCATTGTTGGTGCTGTATTAGATGCTGGTGCCCATGGCATTTGTGCTTCGGAAACAGGATTAACATGTTCGTCAATTTGCTGTTGAATTTTTCCATTAACGTGTTGCTCATAAGACCCAACAACAATGTCTTTAATCCATTCAAGCACAACTTCTTCAGTTAGTTCTTCAAATGGTACAAACGCATTTCCTTCTGGCATAGTTGTTGATGTGAATGGTGTTGCGCCAGAAAATGTTCCTATGTTTCCATTTTCATCAGTACCAATCTTTTGCCAGTATGTTTGCACAACCGCATTTTGATTGGAACCTTCATTCTTAGTTTTTAGACTGGTGACTTTCCAGGTATATGTAATAGCCATTATTTTCTCCTAAAATGTTGGCAGGTCAATGATTTATTTAGTTTTTATTAGAACATTCTTTACGATGAAGTCTTGATTACTGGCCATTAATAATCTCTCTTAATTCTTCAATTTGTATTTGTTGTTCTTTGATTGCTTCAATTAGTAAAGCAACCATATTTCCGTATGCTACATTTTTTGTTCCTGAATTATCTTCCGAGACAACTTCCGGCAAAACAGCCTCTACTTCTTGTGCAATTACACCCGCATGAAGTTTAATTTTATCATCATGGTCGTTTCTAGTAAATGTAACACCGCGAATTTGTTTAATTTTATTCAATGCATCGGTAATAACTTTTATATTCTCTTTCAACTTGATATCAGAAGATGCTGTTACGTTACCAGCAACAGTCATGTTGCCAGACATATCAAGTTGCCAACGATTAGCTGACGCTGACCAACCACCGATACGCAATACGTTGTCGGAGTCTAATCCAAAGTTGACAGCATATACTGCACTTTTGTGAAAAGACATAAAAGCAGAGTTATTACCAGTTGAGTATGCTTGTAAAGGTGGACTAGTTATACTTCCAGAAGTTCCTCCTAGATTTGATTGAAAATAGTTTTGTCCAGTCCATGTATTGCTTGATCCTAAGATTGTTGCACCAGACGGTCCTGTTGGTCCGGTCGGTCCCGTAGCACCTTGAGCACCAGTTGGTCCCTGAGCGCCTTGTGCGCCTTGCGGTCCTGTAGCGCCTTGTGCTCCCTGTGGACCTATTGATCCAGTAGCAGTAATTGTCCAACTAGCAAATGTGCCGCTTCCACCAACATAATCAACAGTAATCGTAAGTGATGTTGTTGTATAAGTTGTGATTCTTCCAGCCATAAAATTGGTCGTAGTTGCGCCAAAAGCACGAACATACTCTCCAACAACAAACGCATTGGTGCCTTGAGATTGATTAACAGTAAATGTTTTTGCTCCAGTACCAATTGCAAGAGAAGTTGTTGATGTTAGTCCTGAATAACCAAGTCCTGTTGGTCCAGCACTTCCTTGTGCCCCCTGTGCTCCTTGTGGTCCAGTGGGACCAGTACCGCCCGCTGGTCCTTGAGCGCCCTGTGGACCAGTGGGACCAGTACCGCCAGTTGGTCCCTGTGCGCCAGTTGGTCCAGCGGGCCCTTGAGCACCAGTCGGTCCCTGTGCGCCTTGTGGACCAGCGGGACCAGCAGGACCAGTGGGACCAATTAATCCTGTGCTGACACCAACCCACCGACCATTAGCCGCAATTACTTGAGAACTACCTATTGTTAGGCCATTCTTTACGATGAAGTCTTGATTAGATGCCATTTAGGATTAAACTTCTGTTGAGTTTGAATAGTACTCTGTTGTTTTTAGATACGCATACGCTTGCGTGACATAATTATCTTCCGATTCCACATCAATGAAAAATCTAGGTTGATGGTTTTTTACATCTTGCGATAATTTTGCACCATACTTATTATCAGAGGGATGCATACCTAAAAATCCTAATGGTTGTAATCCGTCATTTCTTGATTGTGCGTCTTTCCATATTGTAATGGAAATAGTTCCAACATATCCTGCTTTCCAAAAAAGTTCTTTACCAACTTCTTGATGCCCAACAGTAAAACCACCGGGTCTTGTTGGATCTGGAGGCGCAGGAATATCTTGTGTTCTTTTTTCCACATCAACCTTTGTCACTACATGGTATGCATTAGCAACAGTTACACCAGTTCCTGGTAATTCATAATCTCTGATTAAAGCCATTATGCTTTCTCCTTTTTTAATTCTTCAATTTCATCTTTTAGCTCTTTGATTGCTTCAATCAAAAGTGCAGTAATATTTCCATAATCAATTCCGTATTGGTCATTTTCATCATCATACATAACAACTTGAGGTAAATGTTCTATAGCTTCTTGAGCAATTAGTCCAACTTTTTGATTCTTCTTTTCATCTGCAATCATGTTATAGTAAACGCCGCGAAGATTGTATGTTTTTTCTAATGCATTTTTTATAGGTAAAATATTTTCTTTTAGTCTTGCGTCTGAGGCTGCAACAACATTTCCTGTTGCATAAATTGATGCATTTGCATATACTGAATACCCTGATGCTGTTGTTGAAGTTCCAAATCCCCAACAATTATTTGAGTAGCTGTAATAAGAAGCCCATCTACCACCACTTTCATAATAAATTCCGCCATTTGCAGAACCATCAAACATTAAATGAGGTGTATTACCACCATCATAAAAATGAATACCGCGCCAACCATTTCTTGTTCCGCGTAGTGCAGTACCACCATATGTACTTAAATCATTTGGTTGAATATGCCAGTTATTCGTATCTGAATAATAACCACTTGCATTTGTATATTGCCAATAGTATTTGTATGAATAATTGCTGGAGCCATTAATTCTAAAAACTAATGTGTTGTGTGAGTAATCATCCCAAAAAGAAACACCCTCATAAGTTGGATTAGCTCCCATAGAAATGCCCACATGATAATTAATGGACAAATCTGGATATGGAGAAGTCCAAGCGCCAGCTTTTTGATGTAATGAGTATGGATAACTTGATGGTGCATTCCCAGAATTTCCACTTACACCACTGAACCCCAATGTGTTTAGTGTTCGGTTTGTGCCATCAACTGTTGCTCCAGATGGTCCTGTTGGTCCTGCAGGTCCTTGTGCGCCTTGTGCGCCTTGAGCGCCAGTTGGTCCTGTTGCGCCAGTAGGACCTTGAGCACCAGTTGGTCCCTGTGCTCCAGTAGGACCAGGAGGTCCAGCACTTCCTTGTGCGCCCTGTGTTCCTTGTGCGCCTTGCGGACCAGTTGGTCCTGCTGGCCCTTGTGCTCCTTGTGCTCCTTGTGGTCCAGTGGGACCAGTTCCACCAGTTGCACCTTGAGCACCTTGGGGACCAGTGGGACCAGTGCCGCCTGTCGCTCCCTGTGCTCCTTGGGGACCTGTTGCGCCTTGAGCACCCTGTGCGCCTTGTGTTCCTTGAGGACCAATAAGTCCTGTGTTAGCACCTACCCAACGACCATTGGCCGCAATCACTTGACTAGAACCAATAGTCAATCCATTTTTTACAATAAAGTCTTGATTAGATGCCATTTAGTTTTTATTTTAAATTATCAATGATACTGTATATTTGATTGATATTATTTGCAGAATCAATATCATTTTGTATTTGTGAATACTTATCTCTAATAGCCTGGCGTGATTCTTCAATTTTAGAAATGTTCTGTCCAGGAATTTGTTTTGCTATAATTGCATCAAGAGGCTCAAATTCTATCTCTCTTGCTTTTCTTCTTATTTCGTGAGAGATATCTTTTACTTTATTCATATTAAGTGTAATCATATATTTTATCCTTTAGATTGAATCTTAGGAGTGCCATCATTATTCCAACCAACAACATCATACATTGATCCTGTTCCCCAATTTTGACCTTCACCATGAGGTTGTGAAAAATCTCCCTCTAAAGCTGCCATAAAAGTAGTATCTCTAATTGGTAAATCTTCTCTATCAATGATTAAATATGGTTGCCCATAAGGAACATCTTTAGCGGCAATTTGTTCTATCGTTAAACCACAATCGGGAACAGGTATACAAATAACAATATTACCAGTTTCTGGATTTGGATGTAAAATTAATTTATTTTCAATCATATTAATATCTCACAAAAATGCTACAAAGGTATTGTTTGTTGGATTTCCCCAAGTAAAAGAATAATGAAGTAATGTTCTACAATAAATTGATGTTGCGGTAATATCTGCAACATTTTCAACACCAATAACAAATGAATTAAAACCGCTTCCAGATACAACTGTAGATAATGAATATGAATAATTAGTAGTTCCTAAACTAGATGAAAAATTTATTGTTTGTTGACCTGTGCTAGGAACACTTACTGAAGTTACATTAAAACTGCCAGCCGATACTGTAGCTGTGCTTGTATTCCATCTGCAATATGTAGCAGCCCTTCTGGGAACGCCACTTACTGTACCATTAATTGTAAGATTGTTAATATTAGAAGTGCTAGCTGGATCTGTGTAATATCCGGTGTTGTCTGAGTCGTAAAAAAGAGGTGCTCGGTAACTACTACTTGCAATTCCTATACCATTAACATATTCCGCATAACCCGATAGTGTAGTTGAACCACCAATACCAACAGAATTATTTGTTACATTATAATAAATCGGCCAAACACCACTACTTTCACGATAAATTCCACCATTACCAGATCCGTCAGCCATATAATTTAGATGGGATGTTGTTGTTCCCATCAAAATACCATAGTAAGAATTTTTAATCGCTGAAGCGCCATAACCGCCATATGTTACTGAATTACTTGCTAATAGACCTGTTGCTCCTTGGGCGCCCTGTGCGCCTTGAGCACCCTGTGCTCCTTGCGGTCCAGTCGGTCCTGTTGCGCCAGTGGGTCCTTGTGGACCTCTAGGAATAGTAAAATTAAAAACTGCCGCCGCACTAGTTCCGCTATTAGTGACCGCAGAAGTTCCACCCGCTGGCCCAGTAGTTGTTGGACCTAAAGATATTGATGCGGCAGTTCCTGTTGCTCCTTGCGGTCCAGTTGGTCCTGTTGCGCCAGTAGGACCTTGAGCACCAGTTCCTCCTGGTGGTCCAGTGGGTCCTTGTGTTCCCTGTGCGCCTTGTGGTCCTGTTGCTCCAGTTGGACCTTGTGCTCCTTGAGGTCCCGTTGGTCCTGTTCCTCCAGTAACACCTTGAGCGCCTTGAGCACCCTGCGGTCCTGTGGGTCCAGCACTTCCTTGTGCGCCTTGTGCTCCTTGAGGTCCAGTGGGACCGGCTGGTCCTTGTGCGCCTTGTGTTCCCTGTGCGCCTTGGGCGCCCTGTGGTCCTTGAGGACCAAATAATCCTGTATTGGCTCCAACCCAACGACCATTAGCCGCAATCACTTGCGATGATCCAATGGTTAAACCATTCTTTACAATGAAGTCTTGATTAGATGCCAAAGTTCACTATCCCTTTGTTGATAAATTTTATACCGGTATCAGAGTTATTGCTGTCTTAAATGTAGTTACTGCATTGTTTGGTGTAGCTAACAAACTTAAAGTGCCAGTTGAAATTGTAGCATCAAATACGCCCAATGTCGCACCAGTTTTAATGTTACCGTACTGGGACAAATACACAGTTGTTCCATCATGGATCAAAGTCATTTCTAGTAACTCATATGATGAACCACTAGAAATCTGAACGAGATATTTAGCTGAACGATATGCAGTTGTTGAGAATGAATCTAATGTAAATTGGGTAGCGGCTGCGGTTGTTACAGCAGTAGATTCGTAAATAGCATTCGTATTAATTGTTGCTATTGTATTTGATGTTAAACTTGCGCCAATCAATGCACCGCTGGTAGACAAAGCACCAGTCATTACATCGCCAGATTTTGCAACTTTAGTAATTAATCCTGCACCAACGTTTGCTTGATATGCTGATGTTACAGTAATTAATCCTGCCCCAACGTTAGCTTGACCAGTTGCAATCGCTACACCAACGTTTGCTTCATATGCAGCCTTTGTACTAATTAATCCAGCACCTACGTTAGCTTGTCTTGCGGCTACTTCAACACCTACGTTTGCTTGATATGCTGATGTTACAGTAATTAATCCTGCACCAACGTTAGCTTGTGATGTTGTTTGATAAGATAATAATCCTGCACCAGTATTCGCTTGTGCATTAGTGTAAATTGTATTTGAGTAATTTAATGGATCAAGACCACGCAATGTAATTACATTCGTAACTAGATTTGCGCTTAGTGTTGCAACTCTTGTGTTTGCAATATCAATAATATTTGTTGGTTCAACACCTGGTGTGTAACTATCAAACAAATAATATTTACCATCAGTAAACTTACGAATCAAACCCGTATGATTATTTGGTGTATTTGCGTAATGACCAATGAAACCGATATCCAATAAATCAGTTTGGTTATCTGTACCCAACTGAATTATTGTGTCAGTAACTTTTATGGATGATACATTAAGTGTTGTTGTATTGCCAGTAATCAATAAGTTACCAGAAACTGTCAAGTCGCCAGTAATTGTGCCGCCAAGTTTTGGTAGTGCGGCATTGGCTGTATTGTATGCTAAGTTAGCTTGTGCAAACGATGAGTTTGCTCTATCATATGCAGAGTTGGCTTGATTTCTGACCCAAGTATCTACGGCATTGTTGGCGGCATTAAAAGCAAGATTAGCCTGATTAAATGCGTTACCAATATTATTTGTTAATGTAATTACACTTGCGCCAACATTAGCTTGACCAGATGCAACATCTGCAATTCTACCAGCACCAACGTTAGCTTGATATGCCGATGTGACTGTGATAAGTCCAGCACCTACGTTTGCTTGCCCTGTTGTTACTGCGCTATTTGCGGCATCATATGCGGCATTAGCTTGATTTCTAACCCATGTATCAACTGCATTATTAGCGGCTGTAAATGCTAAGTTTGCTTGAGCGAATGCGGACACAGCAACACCAAAACTAGAATTGGCTTGGTCATATGCTAAGTTGGCTTGTGCAAAAGAACCGTAAGAAGTGTTTGCTTGATTGAATGCTAAGTTAGCCTGATTGAATGCGTTAAGTGCAATGTTAGCAGTAGCCGATGATGATACAGAAGGTGCACCTGTTGTAGATTGGAAAACAAAATCAGATGCACCAGAGATTACAATCTGACCGCCATTATTTCCAATAACAATACCATCAATGTTAATTGAACCTGGTCCAACATACAAATCTTTCCAACGATTTCCCGCTGAACCTAAACTGTAAACATTATCTGTTGTTGGAGTTATATTACCAGTTACAATTACATTACCAGAAATTGTACCACCAGCAGAATTGAATTTTGTATTTGCTAAATCATAGGCTAAGTTAGCTTGTGCAAACGATGAGTTTGCTCTATCAAACGCTAAGTTTGCTTTTGTGAATGCAAATTGGTCTAACTGTGCTGATTCTAAAGCAAGAGCAAAACCACCAGCGGTTGTTCCATCGTGAACAACAACTGTTTTCTTATCTGTGTCAACGGTAATCTCAGCCACTGCTCCTGTAAATGTCGCAGTTTGGGCTGTATTTCCTCTTCTTAACTGTAATTGCGTTGGCATTTAATATCCTTAAATTATCAATCTATTTATGTTAGGTTAAATAGCCAAGGTCTTTTTCTAAATAAAAGCCTTCGGGTGTTATTGGATTATCTGAACAATCATAAATTGGTCCAATCAATTCTCCCTGTATGAATGTATCATCCGAAACTAGAGCAATCATGCTTTGGGAAACAAAACCATAGGATGCGGTTGGAAAATAGTCTCCAGAAGAACCACCTGTGATGATTGTATTAGCATAATTGTATGCGGCTTGGGCTAAACTATTTGCGGCGTTGGCGGCATCATATGCTAAGTTGGCTTGACCAAATGCTGAATTTGTTCTTTCTGTAACAACAATTAATCCAGCGCCAACGTTGGCTTGTCCTGTTGTTACTGCTGAGTTGGCCGCATTGTATGCTAGATTTGCTTGTGCGAATGCTGAGTTTGAAACGTTGCTAATTCTGGTGGTGATATTACTTGTGATATCACCCCTAAGCATCTGCAAACCAGATGAATTAATTTTTAAGACTACATTAGCATCTTCATTACCATCAACAACTACACGAATTTCTTGACCCGGTGTTCCTGATATTGTACCAATTACAAGATTACCACCAATCTGACCGGTGTTACCTTGTACTAACAAATATCCATCTAATGCTTTAATTGTTCCGTCTGAACTGCCTGAATTTTGGATACCCAAATCGGTATAAAAAGTTGCATCACTACCAACGTCAGCAGTAGCAACCCAATCAGCAGAACCGGCAGGATCAATATTCTCAACGTTTACTTGAATGTATGAAGAAGAATTTCCTGTAAAATATCCTAATGAGTTTGCAAGAGGCGTGTGAGAAATGTCTGCAATGCCAACATACAATGCGGTATGTGCGATTACATTTTCTGCAACTAAGTTTGATGTAACTTCAACATTAGCCGAAACAATTTTATCGGTAGTTAAAGTTTTTGTAGAAGAATCGAATTTTAGGTTTGCTGAGGAACCAAATACACCAGCATCATTAAATTGAATTTCTTGATTTAATCCAGCTGGTTCAGTTATTACATCAAATAAAATTGGATTATTTAATGCGTTTCCATAATACAGTTTACCATCAGCATAGTTAATAGCCAATTCACCAGGAGCTAATGAACCTGGTGTATTACCTGAAGCGCCTGAATTTTTTAACTGAATTAGTGTGTTTGCCATTTACCGAATCTTAGAATGTTCCGCCAGATTTTACAATATCATCACCTATTGGAAGAACGGGTTCTTCAACTGTAATCTCCGGTGTATCAGATTGAATCACTTCACCAAGTTTAACTCTTTTGAGTTTGTTTGCTGGAACTACTGCTTCCAATCTTGTCACATATTTAGTGAGTTCTTCAATCCGATTATTATTTTGTAATAAAACATTTTGTGATTCACTCTTGACCTTTAACACCTCTTGCTGTGTTTCTTTTAGTTGCCTCATGTAGTCGTTGACTGCACTCTGCAATCTATCTTTTTCTTGCTTCAAAGAATCGTTTGATCCTGAGGAACTTTTTAAATTGTCCCTTTCGGTTGTCAGTTGATTTATCAGCCTATCTTTTTCAACAAGTTGATTTTGATGTTGGGTATTTGAATCAGAAACTTCTTTTAATCTTCTTACTGAATCTTCTGCTTCTTGTAAACTACTTTTGTTTACTTCAATTTGCGCTTGAAACATTAGATTCTGCTTGACAACTTCCATAAAATTGCCAAGCAAAACTTCTACATAAGCATTTTGTAATCTCACATCCATAATAAAATCCTTTCATTATAATTTAGAATGATCCACCATTTAGGTGTGCAAAAGTTGGTGCTCCAGAAGAGTTAATTTGTAATAGATGACCTTCGGTTGGTGAAGTCAATGAAGCTAATGCTCCAGTTGTTGAAGATGCATCAGATATGATAACACCC